>Ga0209463_1000469_pt1 | contig 32031 bp, 34 predicted proteins | sample AgamicMgSfrz_FD_187169 | JGI IMG/M metagenome (GOLD analysis project Ga0209463, IMG submission 187169) | Agave microbial communities from Guanajuato, Mexico - Mg.Sf.rz (SPAdes) (version 2) | ecosystem: Host-associated > Plants > Phyllosphere > Phylloplane/Leaf | place: Guanajuato, Mexico...
AATGCCGTGCCTACTTGAGCGGCCTCCTGCCCTTGACAAGACACGACGAAAGGAATCTTTCCAGAGCGGTTTAAAAGCCACATTCTTTCATCAATACGTCGAGCCAAAAGCATATACCTATACATTTCAAGTACTTGCTCATCTGTTAATCCTGCATTTAAATGGCGATTTTCTACCATTTGATTACCTCCTACATTTCCTTGTCTTACTTTTTTATCTCCTGCTATTTGTGTCATCCGTGTATCTCCTTTCCATCAACTGCTAGTGCAGCCTCTCCGATTGCTTCTGACAATGTCGGATGAGGGTGTATCGTTGCTCCTATTTCCCAAGGTGCAGCATCCAATGTGGCGGCAAGCGCTGCTTCTGAAATCATGTCAGTAGCATGCGGCCCAATAATATGGACACCTAATATATCATCCGTTTGGCTGTCAGCTATTATTTTGACAAAGCCTTCCTGTTCGCCGTATACAAGTGCTTTTCCGACTGCCTGGAAGGAGAATTTTCCTTTTTTGACCGTAAAGCCCTTCTCTATCGCTTCTTCTTCTGTATATCCAATACTCGCTATTTCTGGACTCGTATAGATGCATTTAGCGATCTTTTCGTATTCCAAACGCTCCGGCTGCAATCCTGCTATATGTTCGACAGCCTTAATACCTTCATGTGAAGCAACATGAGCGAGCTGCAGTCCACCAATCACGTCACCAATCGCATAAATGTGAGATTCCTTTGTCTGAAAATTCTCATTCACTTGAATGCTATTATTGCTGACAACGATTTCTGTATTCTCCAGCCCAAGTCCTTCTACATTGCCAGTTCTGCCAACTGAAACAAGCAGTTTTTCGCCTGCAAAGAACACCTTTTCCCCTTTTATTTCAGCCTGGACGGTAACATGCTCGTTTTTCTCCAATGTATCAGGCAAAACTTTAGCACCTGTGACAACTTTGACACCCTTTTTCTCCAGTTGTTTTTTCAACTCAAGACGGATCTCTTTATCCTCTGCTGGTATAATTGTGTCACTGTATTCTATTAATGTTACATCAACATCAAAATCAGCTAGCATGGAAGCCCATTCCACTCCAATTACTCCACCGCCAACAATAAGAATAGACTTGGGAAGTTCCTGCAATTTCAATGCTTCCTCTGAGCTGATGATAAACTTTCCGTCAATCTCCAGCCCCGGCAGTGTGTTAGGTCTTGAACCAGTAGAGACGATAACATTTTTGGGAATAAGCATTTCATTTTCTTCTCCGTTATTCATCTCCACGGATATAGTTCCAGGAATCGGGGAGAAAATAGACGGACCGAGAATTCTTCCTTCCCCTTCAAAGACGTCAATTTTCCCTTTTTTCATTAAGTACTGCACGCCTTTATGCAGCTGCCCGACAATACTATTTTTTCTTTCTTGAATCTTTCCAAAGTCAAAGCTGACATCTTTCGCAAGGACACCAAAGTCTTCGCTCCTTTTAGCAGTCGAATAAACTTCAGCGCTTCTAAGTAAAGCTTTGCTGGGAATACAGCCATTATGCAAGCATGTACCGCCGAGTTTGCCTTTTTCCACTATGGCTGTTTTTAAACCTAATTGGGAAGCACGGATTGCCGCAACATAACCGCCTGTCCCTCCTCCTAAAATAACTAAATCATACTCGTTAGCCACTATATTCACTCTCCTGAACTTCCAACTTTATGTTATATTCTTTAGCTCGCTCTTCCCCGCGAAGAACACGTAAACACCCGTATGCTAATGATTGCATATCATTTTCGCCTGGGTATGTGAACACATCTGCTATCCATTTCGTTCTTTCAACAATCTCATCAACAAGCATCATGCTGTAAGCCATATTGCCTGTCAAGATGATCGCATCAATTCTGCCGGCAAGGACGGTGCTTGCACCGCCAATCTCCTTAGCAATCTGATAAGCCAGTGCATCATAAATGAGTTTATCCTGCTGGCTTCCTTCCTTAATTCCGGCTTCTAATTGGCGGATATCCTTTTTTTGCAGATAGCTGTAAATACCTGCATGGTACAGCAGCTGCTCTTTCATTTCTTTATAGCTGTATTTACCGGAATAGCAAAGATCGACCAAATCACCATGAGGGAGACTTCCGGCTCTCTCCGGGCTGAAAGGTCCTTCTCCGTTCAAACCATTATTAACGTCAATGACTTTTCCTTGCTTATGTGCACCTATTGTAATTCCGTCTCCTAGATGTGCCACAATAAAATTACAATTCTCATAGCGCTTGCCAAGCTCCATTGCTGCCCTTCTGCCACAAGCTTTATGATTTAATGCATGAAAAACACTTTTTCTAGAAATAAGCGGATAGCCTGATATTCTAGCAATATCTTCAAGTTCATCCACCACAACAGGATCAACGATAAAAGCTGGGATATTTAGTCCATTCGCCATTTCCGCTGCAATCAGTCCGCCTAGATTAGAAGGATGTTCGCCCCTTTCACCTGCTTTAAGATCTGCAAGCATCTCTTTGTCAACAATGTAAGTTCCACCTTCAATAGGCTTCAGCAATCCCCCTCTTCCAGCAATTGCGTCAAGTCGGGAAAGATTGAATCCTTCTGACAGAAGAAAATCGAGGACCTTCTTTGTTCTGGCAGGCACTTGGGCTGATATGCTATGGTAATCTGCTGCATCCTCCTGCATGACAGTTTGCTCAAAAATTGGCACCTCATTCTCATATAAGGCAATAACTGTTGAATCGGATTTAGGGTTAATGACTAATATTCGATGTTTTCTCATCCTTGATAATCCTCCCTGTCCATACAGTTTTTCCTGAAAGCGCACTAGTTTAAATGATATTTTTCTAATTTATAATATAGATTCCTGACGGATAAACCCAGTTTCTTCGCTGTTAGCGTCTTATTGCCATCAAGTTCCTTCAATGTTCGTTCAATAATTACTTTTTCATATTCCTCCACAAGCTCTGAAAGAGGCTTATCTTCATTGTGTGGAATGCTCGCTTTCTGATTGCTGTCTATAGTACTGGTTGCAAAGGCAAGATCAGCTTCACAAAGGGTTGTTTTCTCCCTGTTTAATTTTGCAAGTGAATAATTAATTACAGCCTGCAATTCTTTGAAATTATGTTGATAAGGAAAGTTCTGCAATGTTTCTAATGCAGCTTGGTCAACGGAAGAAACACAGCTGCTATGCTCCTTATTGCCAATTTGAATCCACTCATGCACAAGCAGTGGCACATCTTCTTTCCTTTCTCTTAATGCCGGCAAATGGATGCTCGTCTGCAACAGATAATAGTAAAGATCCTGGAGAAATAACCCTTCCATCATTGCCGTTTCCACATTAACAGAAGAAGAGACAACTAATCGATACCCGGCAGTATCATAATGGTTCGTACAGATCCTATACAGCTTCTTTTGCTGTTCAATCGAGAGATCCGTTATACTTTTCAAATACACAGTTCCTTGCGGATGACGAGATGTATCTTCACTATTCAGCATTTCCAAAAACGCTGTAATTTTTTCCTTTTCTTGCAGACAATCAATAACGGAAAATGCTTGATATTTTCGCTTCCCCTCGTTATGTATAGCATTTGCAAACATTTTCTTACCTGTTCCAGCAGGACCTCGCAAAAACACTATATAATCCATATCAGCCGCTATTTTCCCCTGTTGAACAGCCATTCGCATCCTCGAAGACTCTGCAGTGAAATCGTCAAAGCGGCTTTGCGCTTCTAATGCACGAATAATTCTTCTAGACTGCTCAAGCTGCTTTATTAATTCTGCCTGCTCCATATCATAGTCTACAAACAGAATACAGCCCTTCCATATCCCATCTATCAAGTTAGGGATACACCTTATGTTTCCTTCAATAGGACTGCCTTCCACTTTTTGTTCGACGGTTCTTCTAGTCTGCATTGTTTTTTTGCTCACATTTTCAAGCTGTTCTTTCCAGTCAGCTTCTGCCGAACTGTTATTCTTTAGCAAAAGCAGAAACTTCTCATATGCAGGATTTTGCATGATGACTAAACGATGCTCATCTAAAATCACAAATGCCTGTGATGTATTTTGCAATACCGCCTGCATTCCTTGTTGTATGTATTCACCAACACGCCAATCATCTTCACCATCACTGCCTTGCTGTATTATCGCTGCTGCTCCAAGTACTTCTCCATCCTTGTTAAGCAGAGGAAAACGGGACACAAGAACGGAAATATGTTCAGACAAACGAAATAACTTTCTTATTTCTGCCTTTTTCGTCTGGAGCACTCTCATCAGTTCACTTTTCGGAAATACATCAAGTATATGAGCATCCCGTGCCAAGCCCGGATTGTTCTGACCTTTAGCCAGCGTACTAGCTTGTTGGTTGTAGTAAACAATTCTTCCTTGTTTATCAATGAGGATGACAGCTTCTTTTAATTCATGAAAGATTGATTGTTCTGTTGATTGATATGACAGATCCATTTGCAAAAACCTCACTTTTTGCATAATCATAAAATGTTAACCGTGCAACTTATTTCATATCTATACTATAAACATATTTGCAATTCCATGCAAATTTTTTCTCGTTTTTTATGTATTCTGATAATTATTTTATATAAAACGCTTACATTTTAAGTCAAAAAAAGGAACCTGTATCTTTGACAGGATCCACACAGCCCTATAAAGAGGATTTATCAAGAATTTGCATTGCCTGAACTGGGTCATCCGTTATTATAGCAGACGCTCCAGCTTGAATAAACTCTGTCATTTTCCTCGTATCGTTAACCGTATACGGCCTTACTTGTATGCCATTTTTTTCAGATTGTTTTACCATCGGGATGGTAATCCTTTTGTAGTTCGGGTGGATCCCTTTCGCCTTGATTGCTCCGGCATAAATCCACGGCTGATAAATTCTGTCCGAAAGAAGTGCGGCAGTCTCAATTTCTGGGGCAATTCGATAGCTGTGTACCAAGCTGTAATGATTAAAGGACGAGAAGATAATCCGATCAGCTAATCCGAATTCCCCAATAAGCTCGATTGTTTTCTCCTCCATCCCATCATATGGGACATTATTGTTTTTAAACTCGATATTGCATAATAAGGAGTTACCCTGCATCCATTCAAACAGCTCTCTTAACGAAGGTATCTTTTCCGTATTTCCAGCGAATTTATAAGGAGCCTGTAATTTCCGTAACTCGGAAAAAGTATAGTCTGCAACAAACCCTGTTCCATTTGTTGTACGGTCCACTGTTTCATCATGGATGATAACTAATTCGCCGTCCTTCGTCATTTGCACATCCAACTCGATTCCGTTTGCTAAAGCTTTCTCTGCTTCTACAAATGCTATCATCGTATTTTCAGGAAAACGAGCAGAATACCCTCTATGAGCAAATATCAATGTCATGTACACACACTCCTAAACTAGAAATTGTGTTGATAGTAAAACAGACTCTAACGAAGTTAGAGTCTGTTTTTGTTGAAGATTTAATTATGCTTTAGTAACGTTAGCAGCTTGTGGTCCGCGTTGTCCTTCTTCTATGTCAAAAGAAACTTCTTGGCCCTCATCCAAAGTTTTGAAACCTTCAGATTGAATAGCACTGAAATGTACGAATACATCTTGTCCTTCTGAAGTTTCGATGAAACCAAATCCTTTTTCAGCGTTGAACCATTTTACTTTACCTGTAGCCATTTTTGTTTCCTCCTATGTGCTTCACACACTATGTATTACTATCCTTGCTCTTCATAAAAAATAAAGAATGTTCTATCCTAACTATTTACTTCGAACAAAAATAAGTCTCCTTTATAGTAACAGGTTAAACATCCGAAAGCAAATTTTTACAACAAAGTTTACAAAAAGAATGAAAAATTTAAGATTAATTTATACTATATGGCTGGTTATTTTCATTTCCCCCACTTTATTAGTGCTTATCTTATATGAAAAGGCTTAGAATGTAAGCATTCTAAGCCTAAAAGTTTTACTTACATCAACCAAGACAAGAAAATTGGTAAAGTTATCAAGGAAAGGATGGCACTGAGAACAAAGGATGAAGCTGTTTCAGCTTCCAATGTTTCAAACCTGGTCGCAATCATTGCAGCTACAGCTGAACCTGGGAAAGCAACCAATAATATTGCATTAGTCATATCTGTTTTAGATAATCCCATCATTAGAGCAATCAAAACCATAGCTAATGGATGGATAATCGCTTTAATAAAGGCAATGCTAATCGCGATTTTACTAAACTTAATATTGCGGATACCGATTGTTACACCAATCGCAAACAAAGCAGCACCAGAAGTAATTGAACCGATTTCATCTAAGCTGTCTGCTAGGATGTCTGGTGAATGGAAACCACAAAGAATTAAAACTACACCAAGCAAAGGAACACAAGCAAGCGGTTCTGACAAACCATGCAGGATCGATGAAACTGTCACTTTCCATAAGCTTTGTCCCTTTGCTTTTGCATTTGTGCTTGACTGGCCAATCGTTCCAATAATACTAGCCAATGGATCTAACAGCGCATTAACTACCACACCTGTTATTGCAATAGGAATGGCAACAGCATCTGCTCCAAATATGCTTCCTAATACCGGAATACCCATAAATGCAAATGATGGCTGCGTAGAATTTAGAGCAAACATAGATGCAGGCGTTGTAGATGTCTTAAATACGAAACGAGAAATTAGCAGAAGCACGACGTAGAAGCCAATAATCCCTATAAACATCGTCACAAAAAACGGCCATTTATCAATTAAAGTTTGTTTAGAAGTTGTTGTAATTCCGACAAATAAATGCGCAGGCAGCGCAAATTTTGTAACAAGTGTGTTCAAGCCTTTAGATGATGCAGCATCGAACTTTTTAAAATACCCTGCCAAGTAACCTAAAATAATGACAAAGAAAATTGGTATTAATATAATAAATATCTGACCTATACCCATAATTAAAATCCCCCAAATGTTAACAACAGCGTGTTTTAATCACGCGTCGGTTTTGCTATTAAACTTAACTGAACCTAGATGTTAAGTAGGTTTTTATTTCATCAATAAATAAGTGAGACTGATTAAAAAGGTAATAATCCGGCTTTTGATCGAGCAACTAGATCAAAAGCCTTCCTTTAAAACCTTATTTTTTGAAATATTTACATGGATGCAATTTCTTTATAAACCGGATACCACATAGCGTTTCTTACTGCTTCTTCCACATCGCTTGGCACACTTTGTGCGACTCCATCTTCAATCGCCGCCTTTGCAACTGCTACTGCAACTTCAAAGGAAACTTCACGAAGCTGAGAAATGCTCGGAAGCAAAGAAGCTCCTTCTGAATTTGTATCACAAAGCTTAGCAACTGCATCTGCAGAAGCAATAAACATGCTGTCTGTAATTAATTTCGCTTTTACTACAATCGAACCAAGACCAAGTCCAGGGAATACGAAAGCATTATTAGATTGACCGATTTCATAGCTTACACCTTTATATTCAACAGGCTCAAATGGGCTGCCAGTTGCAATTAATGCCTTTCCGTCTGTCCATTCAATCAAGTCTGCAGGAACTGCTTCTGCTAGATGAGTCGGATTTGACATCGGCATGATGATTGGGCGCTCCACACTTTTTGCCATTTCTTTAACGATTGCTTCGGTGAATGCACCAGCAACACCTGAAGTACCAATCAGAATTGTCGGTTTAACTTGCTTCACTGTCTCCATTAATGTAATAATGCCATTTTCTCTTTCCCAGTCAGCCACTTCTGCCTCAGAACGTACATATGGTTTTTGGAAGCTTAATATTCCGTCCATTCCATCTGTTAACAAACCTCTATGGTCAACTGCCCAGAATCTCGCACATGCTTCTTCCTCAGTCAAACCTTCAAGAACCATAGTATCTCTCATTTGGTCTGCGTTTCCGATGCCGGCAGCTCCTGGTCCAAACACTAATATACGTTGATCCTTTAGTGATTCATTTTTAATCTTTAATCCGGAAAGAATGCCTGCGAGTGTAACAGCACCTGTACCTTGGATGTCATCATTAAATGTCAATACTTTATCTTTATACTTCTCAATGATATGGCGTGCGTTCACATTACCGAAATCTTCCCAGTGCAGCAATGCATTCGGGAACAGCTCAAGGGCTTTTTCAATATAAGCATCAATAAATTGGTTGTATCTTTCACCGCGAATTCTTTCATGACGGTTACCAATATATAATGGGTCGTTAATTAGCTTTTCATTATTTGTACCTGCATCAAGAACTACTGGTAATACTCGTTTTGGGTGAATACCAGCTGCTGCTGTATAAACAGCTAGTTTCCCAATTGCGATGTTAATTCCGCCAACACCCCAATCGCCAATTCCTAGAATGCTCTCAGAATCAGTTGCCACGATTAAATCAATATCGTCAGCCGAAGCCCCTGTATTAGCTAAGGCCTGCTCAATACCGTCTAAATCATTAATAGATAGATAAACTCCCCCAGGACGATGATATTCATGGCTATACTCTTGGATTGATTGACCAACAGTCGGTGTGTAAACGATTGGCAGCATTTCGCTCAAATGATCTGTCAAAAGTCTGTAATATAAAACGACATTTCGGTTGAACAAGTCATTTAATGAATTGTTTTTCTCTAAATTAGTCGCTTTTGATGTGAATTGCTCGTACGCTCTTTGAACTTGCTCTTCAAGTGTCAACACTGCAGGAGGCAGGATGCCGTTAAGTCCAAGCTCCTCTCTTTCTTTTGCAGTAAAGGCTACTCCTTTGTTAAGCAATGGATTAGCAAGAACATCCTTACCTTTTAATGCTGTATGAATGGAACCGTCTTTTTCTAAGAAAATAACTTTGCTCATCTTCTATTCCTTCTTCCTTCAACTTGGTTACTTAAAGTTAACTGGTTAATTTACGTTACAGATTCTACTCCCCTAATTTTTCTTAGTCAACGGCCTCTGTCACATAATTGACACATTACCATTTATTGAAAGCGTTTTATATGATATTATGTAAGTGAAGGTATTTTTTTAATTATTTAACTATGTTATTTATCATATATTGGTTATCATTAATAACTAAAAAAATGAGGATGAAGAAAATGAGTGAAGAAAAGACTCCGCGGAATTTAAGTGAAAAGGTGGAGAAGCTGTATCAATTCATCAGCAAAAAGTGGACAGGGCTTATTATTCATGCATTGATGGATGAACCGAAGCGCTTTAGCGAAATTCACAGCTTTATCCCTGATCTCAGTAAGCGTATGCTCAACGAACGAATTAAGGATCTTGAGCATCATGGCATCGTCATTCGCAATGTTATTACAGAGAGACCGATACGAACAGAATATTCACTGACTAAAAAAGGCCATGAATTAGGTAAAGCTTTGGACGCAGTGGAATTATGGGCAAAAAAATGGATGTAATGGAGACCAGGTGAAAAAGCCGGTCTCTTTTTTTACTTTTTTTACTTACGAAAAGATTTTCACGCTGATTTTCCTAAATAAAAAATCTGAGATTCTTAAATGAACGTGATGTTTCTATGCAGGTTTTTTCAAGATCGGTACGTAAAAAACTTATTCTAAATTGAAACAATCCTTCCTATTGGTCGTATATTAGGTATCAACAGCTTAAACTGGGGGAAATGAAATACATGAAGAATTGGATTACTGGATTTGTTATACTAAACACATTATTATTGGCAGGATGTTCTCTTGAGGTAAACAGGTCAGAAGAATTTAAGATTACAGATGAAGATAAAAAAGCCGAGGAATTAAGTAATTCAGAGCTGACCGACGAAACAAAGGAAACTGATTTTATTGATACTACCCATAAGACAGTAGACTCTTTAGGAAAACAATTAAATCAATTAAAAGAAGAATCAAGCAAAACTAAAGAGAATATTACAACTATTGACCTAGAAGCTTTCTCAACGCCCTATTATGAAAAGGAATCTTTATTAACAGAGAAACAAAGATTTAAATACAGCAGTACAATGCTCGCAATGAATAATGCAATAGAAGATGTAGAAACCATTAATTCATTAAACCAAGAAAGCTTGGCTACGAAAAGCACTAAAAAGTATGAAGAAATGTTTATGTTACTTAACCAAACAATCTTTAATCTTAATACCGTAATTGAGAAGTTAGAAAATGAAAGATATTAGGACTAGGAACATTCCTAGGTCCTTTTGTTGTATTAAATAAAAAAACACCTCCCCATCTATTAAGTACTTAAAACCCAATAAACAAAAAAGTGCTTTTATTTTATTCATACATTGGCATGGCGTCTTATGTCACCATGTAAATAGAAAAACCTTAGGCTATCAAGAAGCCTTATTTCCATATAAAGTCCTAGTTATAGCCTCAACATCCATCTTCCCAAAAACAGATACCTTTAGTTGTAAATTCTACCTCAGGCTCTCCATACTTTTCTCTCAGTTCTTTATCCTTTAATTCATTGGTCATCATCTTAATGACCTCTTGTTAATTGCCTACACTTTTTGTATCAACCTCAATATATATGAGACTAGCCCCCTCAGGAAGTTTAGACTTTAAAACATCAGCCTTGCTAGGTGCAGGCATTATGTCCCCATCATTCTCCATTTCTTCAAGCATAGTAAATAGGACATCCTCAGCATTCTGCACAGCACCTGTCAAAGTATCTGCATCTGTAAATACATTATCTAAATCAGGAAAGCTGACTATAAAAGCTCCTGTAGCATCCATCTTTTCTCTCTCAATTACTGCATAGTACCTGTACATTGTCATTTTAGCTTCATCTCCATTACTTTAATGGTGAAATTATAACACTCATATGTAAATATAGCAGGAGACAGCTATTCAGCCATCTTCCTCTTCCTTCTGTTCCTTACAGCTTATTTACTTGATACATCTTTTCCTATACATCTGGCTCATGCTTAACCATCCACAAAGCAATGGAATGAGCCCCCATCTGCCTCAACTCCTGCCATTCTGAATAATCTCTTTTAACATTGGCTTTATTGTACTTGTAGTAAGTCCCTATGTAATTGAAAATTAAAAATCTGACATAAAAAATGAACACCCCTTTAATTAGCATCCAAGCTACCTAAAAGAATGTTCAGTGTTTATTGCCTTGAATATCAGCTGATTATTGGTTAGTTCAGTAGTTTGTTGGTTATCTTTCTGAGTAGTTAGCAGTAAAATAAAACTGGAATACATCCAGTCACACCAACAGTTTCAATCCTCTTTAGGAAGCCTTATGCTCCAATCTCAGCTTATCTGCCACAATCGCGATAAATTCTGAGTTAGTCGGTTTTGCTTTGGACATGCTGACAGTGTAGCCGAACAAGGTGGAGATGGAATCAATGTTGCCTCTGCTCCAAGCCACTTCAATTGCATGACGAATTGCCCGCTCTACACGGCTTGCAGTGGTATTATATTTTTTAGCAATGTCAGGATAAAGAACTTTAGTAATCGAGCCTAATAACTCAATATCGTTGTACACCATTGAAATAGCTTCCCTTAAGTAGAGGTAACCTTTAATATGGGCAGGAACGCCAATTTCATGGATGATGCTTGTAATGCTTGCATCAAGATTTCTAGGTTTTTGTTCCTGCTGTGATCTATAATTTGTTGAGGATGTGTGGCTTTTGCGTACAAAGCTATTTGATTTGCCGCTTACTTGACGGATATGGCTTGCTAAGTATTCCATATCGAATGGCTTTAATATGAAGTAAGATGCTCCAAGATCAACAGCTTTTTTTGTGACATCCTCTTGACCGAAGGCTGTTAACATAATGACATTTGGCATCGACGGAATATTTAATTGCTTCATTCTTTCAAGAACTGCCAATCCGTCCAAATGGGGCATGATTATATCCAAAACCATAACATCAGGCTGTATATCCTCCAGAAGCTCTAAACACTCCTGACCGTTATGGGCAACAGCGACAACTTCCATATCTTCCTGGGAATTTATGTATTCCTCCAGCAATCCAACAAGTTCTCTATTGTCATCAACGACACATACTTGTATTTTCTTCAATGATAGTTTCCTCCTCAATATCCATTATCTCTCTATTTATACTTTTATTCTAAAGGACAATTTCGACAAAGTAACTAAAATTCCTTTGATTTTATAAAAAAATATAGAAAAACTCGTTTTTTCTCATGTATTCTCTCATTTTCGACCACTTTCGTCATTTAACTGCTTTCTATGCGATTTTGTCGAAAAATCTTTATATTCTTATTATACAACCTTTATAAGGTTAGAATAAAGCTTTTAATGTATAAAGAAGGGAACAATTTAATAGCGAATATAAGAAACGAAAAGGGTATTATAAAAAAAGGATTTTATAACTAAAAAAAATATGGCGATTTTATGAATACGCTCTTGTTGCTGACGGGAAATTTAAGTTATTATAAAAGATGGACTTTCGCATATCGTATTAATGGAGAAATGGTTTTACAGAAAGGATTTTTTTTATGGAAAATGTTGCAAAAAATGTTCAGCCCACACATAAAGTATTGTGGCAGCTGACAAGACCACATACGTTAACTGCTTCTTTTGTTCCTGTGTTTATCGGAACAGTTTTAGCATTACAATATGGACAGATTCATCCTGGGTTATTCTTAGCGATGCTGTTTGCCTGTTTGTTTATACAAATAGCAACGAATTTGTTCAATGAATACTATGATTTCATTCGTGGACTGGATACAGCTGATTCAGTAGGTATTGGCGGTGCCATTGTCAGACATGGGATGAAGCCGAAAACAGTAATGAATTTGGCAATTAGCCTATACACTGTTTCTCTCCTTTTAGGAGTTTATATTTGTATGAGCACAAGCTGGTGGATTGCCCTTGTCGGCTTACTTGGAATGGCGATTGGTTATCTGTACACAGGTGGACCGCTTCCCATTGCCTACACACCATTTGGTGAGTTATTTTCAGGGATATGCATGGGAACTATCTTCATTTTAATTTCCTTCTACATTCAAACAGGTTTTGTTAATGAACAGAGCATATTGATTTCTGTACCAATTGCAATCTTAATCGGCTGCATTAACCTGTCCAATAATATCAGGGATATTGAAGAAGATACACTTGGCGGCAGAAAAACAATTGCGATTTTGATGGGATTTGAAAGAGCTGTTCAGCTCCTTGCTGTATTGTTTGTAATATCTTATGTTTGGATTGTCGGCATCATTATATTTGGTGTAAGCAGTCCGTGGCTCTTAATTGTCTTCCTCAGCATCAAAAAGCCAATTCAAGCAATCAAGGGCTTCAAAGGAAGTCGCAGTGAGACTCCGATTGCTATGAAATCAACAGCACAAACAAACACTTTCTTTGGCTTGTTCTTAGGCATTGGTCTGCTGCTTGAATTTATTTTTTCAAACCTTTAAAAAAAAGAAGCGTACCTCCATTGGTACGCTTCTTTTTCATTAGGAAGCTTTCTGCTTGTCATTTTCATAAATGTCAATTCCAGCCTCGTTCAGCATCCATTCAATGTGAACACCATAGCCACTTGTCGGATCATTGACAAATACATGGGTAACTGCTCCAATAAGCTTGCCATCCTGAATAATTGGGCTTCCACTCATACCTTGCACAATTCCACCTGTTTTCTTTAGAAGCTCTTTGTCTGTTACCTTAATGACCATGCCCTTTGTCGCAGGGAATTTCTGCGGAACAGAGCTGACCACTTCAATATCAAACAATTTCACTTCATCATTATCAACAACAGTAAGGATTTGAGCCGGGCCTTCTTTTACTTGATCTGATAAGGTAATTGGCATTGGTTTATCCATGATACCATTAGGAATACCTCGATTTAATTCACCAAAAATTCCAAATGGGCTGTTTGTAGTAATATTGCCGATCACTTCCTTATCGGAAGAAAATCTCGCCAGTTTTTCACCTGGATTGCCATTTTCGCCTTTTTCAATACTTGTGACTGTCGATCGCAATATTTCACCGTCATCAACAACGATTGGTTTTTTCGTGTCCATATCAGAAATGACATGGCCTAAAGCTCCATATTTTTTTGATTGGGGATGATAGAAAGTCATTGTCCCAATTCCAGCTGCTGAGTCTCTAATATACAATCCTAATTTATACGTGTTTGATCCTTTTTCTTTTAAAGGAATTAATCTTGTTTTGATACTTTCTTTTTCTCTCATAATTGTCAAGTTAAGCGGATCTCCAGTTTCGCCTGCACTTTGCACAAAAGGTGCTACATCTGCCATTTTTTCGATTTGTTTGCCATTGATTTCTGTAATCATATCTCCAACTTTTATGCCTGCCTTTTCACCAGGTGAAGCTTTACCATTGTCTGTGTTCACCTGATGATGGCCAACGATTAATACGCCAACTGTATTTAGTTTTACCCCTATGGACTGTCCGCCAGGGATTACTTTAAAATCCTTTAAAACATTCACATCAACTTTTTTTATCGGAAAGCCTGCCAGCTCTAAAACCATTTCGTTTTTACCATTCTCTTCACCATGCAGCGAAAACTTCCCTTCATCTTGACTTAAGGCAACGACTGAATTGTCCTCTGTCATCATGCTTGATGCAGGTATGGATGAACTGTTAATCACTGTATTTTGGCCTTCAAAGATAGTGACGCTTTTTGGGATATGAAGATATTGTTGAAAGGGTTTGTTGAAACTTAAAGATATTAATGAAACAAGGAGAATTCCACCAATTATTTTTCTAAGGAAATCCATTTTCATATCATTCACTCCTCGCTTCTTCACCAAACTTGTGGCTTATATATAAGTTTGCCTGCATGGTGGTCATTTATTACTGTAAAAACTATAAAAAACCTGCACACTTTGGTTAGTAATAGTAATTTTGTAAAACTTGAATAACGGAATATAATTAGTAAATTGTCTGCTTAAAAATAGAAAACCCCTGTTAAACAGAGGTTTTCCTTGTTCTATCCATTATTCTTGACCTTTTGGGCTAATTTTAACAGCTCTTTTGCATGTTTTTTTGTCAAATCGGTAATTTCTGTTCCGGATATCATTCGTGCAATTTCCTTCACTTTATCCTGTTTTGCCAACGGAGTAACTGTCGTCGAGGTTCTTCCATCATGAATTGCTTTGGCAATATAAAGATGGGTATCAGACATTGCTGCTACTTGCGGCATATGGGAAATGCAAAGTACTTGAGAACCTGCCGATACCTGGGATATTTTTTCTGCAATGGCCTGTGCGACCCTGCCGCTGACACCTGTATCCACTTCGTCAAAAATAATCGACGTAACGCCTTGGTGTTTTGAGAAAATACTCTTTAACGCAAGCATCATTCTCGACAGCTCACCGCCTGATACTATTTTTGACAATGGCTTAAGCGGTTCTCCAGGATTCGTGGAAATATAAAATTCAACGTCATCCATACCAGATTTAGATATATTATCTTCATCTGACATAATTCTGACCTCAAAAACCGTCTTCTCCATATAAAGATGTTTCAGCTCTTGGTGAATATCGTCTGTCAGACGGACTGCAGCTTTCTTCCGAAGAGAACTAAGCTCGTTTGCTTCGACAATCAAGTCCTTTTTTATACTTAATAATTCTTTTTCAAGTATATCTATATGTGTTTCCTTATTCTGGAGCGTTTCCAGTTCTTCTTCAATTTTAGCGGCGTATTCAAGTATCTCGTCAACAGACTTTCCATATTTGCGCTTTAGTGAGTTTATCTCATTCAGCCTTGATTCAATGCTGTTCAGCCGTTCGGGATCATACTCGAGATAATCGAGGCTGTTTCTAAGCCTGCCTGCCACATCCTCAAGTATGTAAAAACTGTTTGAAACTGACTCTGCAATCTCTTGATATTCTTGATCGAGGCTAGCGGCTTCTTCCATATGCCCCATCACTTCGCCGAGCCAGTCCAGTCCTTTTTGCTCTCCCTTTAAAGCTGTATATCCTGTTTGAAGGCTTTCAAAAATTCTCTCGTAATTGCTAAGTTTTTTCCTTTCCTCTAGCAATTCCTCATCCTCATTCTTTTGCAGGTCCGCATTGATAATTTCCTGGTGCTGAAATGTTAATAAATCTAAACGATGGGCCATCTGTTGTTCATTTTCAGTCAAGTTCATGAGCTTCTTTTGTGTTTGCGCATAAGAGCGGTATAATGTTTCATATTCTTTTAGCACTGGAGCGAGTTCTGTGCTCGCATACGTATCAAGAAGCATGAGATGTTTCGTTTCATCCATTAATTCCTGATGCTCATGCTGACCGTGTATATCAATTAGGCTGGAGCCAATCTCTCTCAAGGTGGATATCGTAATGAGCTTTCCATTAATTCGGCATACGCTTTTGCCGGAAACAGAAATATCCCTTCTAAGAATGATGGTTCCTTCCTCAATATCTATCCCGAATTCTTCCATTTTCCGAAAGCAAGGATGCCCATTTTCAATGTAAAAAAGTCCTTCTATTTCTGCCTTATCCTCACCATGGCGAACGAATTCAGCAGATCCTCTTCCGCCTACAAGCAAATTAATCGCATCAATGATAATGGATTTCCCAGCTCCTGTTTCCCCTGTTAGAACGGTCAGTCCTTTTTGAAAAGAGACAGAAAGGGATTCGATTATAGCAAAATTTTTGATTGATAATTCATTAAGCAAAATATGTCACCTCTTTTACAACATATCAAGAAAGCGGTCCGTAATCTTTTGTCCATCTTCTTCCGTACGGCAAATAATAAGACATGTGTCATCTCCGCAAATTGTTCCCAAAATTTCATCCCAATCGAGGTTATCAATCAACGCACCGATTGCCTGCGCATTTCCTGGAAGTGATTTCAAAACGAGCAAGTTTCCGGCAGAATCAATTTTGACGAATGCATCCATAAGTGTCCTTTTTAATTTCTGAAGCGGATTAAAGCGCTGATCTGCAGGCAGACTGTATTTATAGCGGCCGTCCTGCAAAGGCACCTTCACAAGATGAAGTTCCTTTATATCCCTTGAAACAGTTGCTTGTGTCACATTATAACCGGCATTCTTCAGCTCATCAACAAGATCGTCCTGTGTTTCTATTTCATTATTTGAAATTATATCCCTAATTTTTATATGCCTTTGACCTTTATTCATATCTATCATTCCTTCAATGGATACTTCGTCCACTTTTATTAGATTTGCGATTAACAGATGTTTAATATCCTTGCTAATCACAGGCTAGATTTTGTCTGCAAAAAATGCAAATTTAAGTCTGTACTCCTATATTTCGCCATTCTTTGACAAAAACCTTCTTAATCGTTGTAATCTCATTGTATCTTTATTCTATAATTTGTATGTATTCTTTTGCAATCCAAAAAGGAATAAGTTGAACTTATTCCTTTCAGGAGAGTCCCTATTCACTTACTGCTTTGCTTTTTTTCAGTTCCTCATGTGCTTGATCAACGACCTCTTTTATATGGACCTGAAACTCTCCGTTCTGTTTTTCAGACCAATATAAATGTAGGAGAAATTCAATATTTCCATCTCCGCCAGTAATCGGTGAAAAAGACAAATCTTTGATTAAATAGCCTTCTTTTTTAGAGAACTCAATGATTGTATCAAGTACGTCCATATGAACCTTTTTATCCCTGACAATTCCCTTTTTACCAACTTGCTCTCTGCCAGCTTCAAACTGTGGCTTTACTAATGCAACAATATCACTGCCAGACACAAGTAGTGTTTTTAACACAGGTAGAATCAGCTTTAAAGAGATAAAGGAAACATCAATAGAGGCAAAATTCGGCATTTCTCCTTCTAAATCCGCAGGGGTTACATAACGGAAATTCGTGCGCTCCATTACAACTACTCTTTCATCTTGTCTAAGTTTCCATGCAAGCTGATTATAGCCAACATCTAATGCATAAGACATTTTCGCACCATTTTGCAAAGCACAATCGGTAAACCCGCCAGTAGAGGCGCCTATGTCAAGAAGCACTTTGTCTTGAACTGTTAAGTCAAAAACTTCCAGTGCTTTTTCGAGTTTTAAGCCTCCGCGGCTTACATATCTCAATGTTTTCCCTTTAACAGTAAGCTTTGATTCCACCGGTATTTTTTCACCCGGTTTATCTAATCGCTCCTCATCACAATAAACAATCCCTGCCATGATAGCTCTTTTTGCTTTTTCTCTTGTTTCAAATAATCCTTGTTCGACTAATAAAACATCAATGCGTTCTTTCTTCATCTATTATCTATGCCCTTTTTTGTTTTTTTCTCGCAATCGAGTTAATTCTTTTAACTGCTTCTTCTGTCGTTAAGTGAATTTCTGCTAATAACGAATCAACATCTCCATGCTCTATAAATTGATCTGGAATCCCCATTCTGTCAATAACAGTAGAACCAAAGCCAGCTTCTTGTGCATATTCAAGGACATAGCTGCCAAAGCCACCTTGCAGTGTCGCTTCTTCTATTGTTAATATTGGCATTTGGAGTTTGAACAATTCATTAAGCATATTCTCATCCAATGGCTTAATAAATCTGGCATTGATGACTTTAACGGATGTTCCTTGCTTTTCTAGAATCTCTGCAGCGCTCATCGCCATCCCAATAGTTGTGCCAAATGTCAAAATGGCTGCATCGGTTCCTTCTCTCAACACTTCCCATGTTCCAATTGGAATTGACTGTAATGTCTCATCCATCGGCACCCCAAGACCATTACCTCGTGGGAAACGCATGGCAATCGGCCCATCATCATAGGAAAGAGCGGTGTGGACCATATGCTGTCCTTCATTCTCGTCTTTAGGCATCATAATTACTAAGTTTGGCATATGACGTAGGAAGGAAATGTCGTATACACCTTGATGTGTCTCTCCATCTGCCCCTACAAGACCAGAGCGGTCAATACCAATAAAGACATTCAAGTTTTGCCTGCACACATCATGTAGCATTTGATCGTATGCTCTTTGCAGGAATGTTGAATAAATCGCTAAAAATGGCTTCATATTCTGTGTTGCAAGCCCAGCTGCAAGTGTGACAGCATGTTGTTCAGCAATCCCCACATCAAGCATTCTGTCAGGGAATTCTGCTGCGAAACTTTCAAGTTTAGAGCCAACAGGCATTGCAGGTGTGATTGCGACTATTCTTTCATCCTGTCTGGCAAGGTTGAGCACAGTATCACTCACTAGTTTGCTCCATGCAGGTGCAGTATTGACAGGTTTTACTAATGCTCCTGTTTCAATTTTATAAGGACCTGTTCCATGCCATGTTCCGACCTTATCCTTTTCAGCAGGAGAAAAGCCCTTGCCTTTTTTTGTAAGAACATGCAATAGGACTGGGCCCTCTGTTTTCTTTGCATAATTCAAATGTTCCATTAAATCTTCATAATTATGGCCGTCTACAGGACCTAAGTACGTGAAGCCGAGCTCCTCAAAAAACACCCCGGAAACAAGCAGATATTTTAAGCTGTCTTTGATTCTTTCTGCTGTAGCCGCAAGCTTTCCGCCAACTGCTGGAATTTTTTTCATCAGCATTTCCAGCTCATCTTTTGCCCATTGGTACTTACCAGCTGTCCTTAATCTTCCAAGCACATGATGCAATGCACCAACATTTGGCGCGATGCTCATTTCATTGTCATTAAGGATGACAATCATATTTGTCTTCTCGTCACCAATATGATTCAAGGCTTCTAATGCCATTCCGCCTGTCAGTGCTCCATCACCTATTATTGGTACAACAAAAGAGTCTTCTTTCTTCAAGTCTCTCGCAACCGCCATACCCATTGCAGCTGATAACGATGTAGAGCTGTGACCTGTCTCCCAAACATCGTGTTTGCTTTCATTCATTTTTGGGAAGCCTGACAACCCTTTATATTGTCTAAGCGTATCAAAATCCTTCGCTCGGCCCGTCAAAATTTTATGCACATATGATTGGTGTCCTACATCCCAAATGAACTTGTCTTTTGGACTGTCAAAACACTTATGCAATGCGATTGTCAACTCGACTACACCAAGATTAGGACCAAGATGTCCGCCTTTATTCGACAGTTTATTTATTAAAAAATGACGAACCTCTTCACTCAGCTTCTCGAGTTCTTCGATCGATAAGTCTTTGAGAAAGGCTGGATTCTTTATTGACAATAAATCCATCGTAAACAACTCTCTTTCATTCAATATAAAGCTTATATTAAGAACTTTTGTATATTACCTTTTTATAATTAAATTTTAGTTATGTATGCTTATGCATGATCTTTCTGCTTATTTGCTATACATATTAAATATGTATTATACCATTCAAACAACCTTAATAGGAAGTAATTCTATATAGTTCTTACTAGGTGGTGAAAATATAGAAAAAAAAGGAAGGAGTATTCCTGCCGAAATTCTCATAAATGAAAGCTGAAAAGCATACAAGATTATTTTAACATAAAGCTCCTAAAAATAACCGCTAACACAACGTGATAACGGTCTTCATTACGCATATTCTTTATGTAACATGGTTAATTTGTCTTATGATAGCTCGTTTCTTCCCCATATTCCCTTATACAATCATTCTTTAAACATATTGTTAGCTGTTTCGATTTGCGACTAAATCTGTCATTTCCTCCAGCAGTCCAGTTTGCAGTGATAATTGGGCAAGTTTTTCCTTTGCAGCAGCAATATGATATGCCAGTTCTTTTTTTGCGCCTTCCATTGTCAGTAGAGCGGGATATGTACTTTTATGGTTATCTACATCACTTCCGAGCGGCTTGCCAATAAGCTGTTCATCGCCTTCTACGTCTAAAATATCATCTCGAATTTGGAAAGCAAGCCCTAGGTGATAAGCAAATTCAGTCAAAAGCTTCATTTGTTTCTTATCAGCGCCCGCAAGATGTGCACCGACTAATACACTTGCCTCAAGCATTTTACCTGTTTTATGGACGTGAATGTATTCAAGATCTTCTTTGGAAAGCTGCTTTCCTTCCCCTTCAATATCTCCGACTTGTCCGCCGACCATACCTTCAGCACCTGCAGATTTCGCAATGATTTCCATTACTTTTATTTTAACTTCTGCGTCAAAGTCCTGCATGCTTGTTATAAGCTGAAAGCTGTATGTAAGCAGTGCGTCACCTGCTAATATAGCGATTGCCTCACCATAAACTTTATGATTAGTAGGGATACCTCTTCTCAAATCATCATCATCCATGCTTGGAAGATCATCATGAATCAAGGAATATGTATGTATCATTTCAATAGCAGCTGCCGGGAGCAGCCCTGTTTCTGGATCCTTGCCAAAAGCAGACATCGTTGCAAAAGTGAGCAGCGGACGAATTCTTTTTCCTCCTGCAGACAGGGAATAGTGCATTGAATCGAGAATGATTTCCGGTGCTGCCAGTTGTGAAACGCTGTCTTTTAATTGCTGTTCAACTAATTTTTTATATTTTTCAGTAAAAACTGTTAAAGTGAGTCCGGACAATCGCTCATTCCTCCTCGCCTATGGAAAATGCTTCTTTTTGACCGTTATCTTGGACAATTTCAGCAAGCTGTTCTTCCACATTTTTTAGTTTATCATGACAAAACTTTGATAACTCCATGCCTCTTTTGTAAGTATTGATTGCTTCTTCAAGAGGAACATCGCCTTCTTCAAGCTTATCCACAATCTTTTCAAGCTCTTCCATTGCTTCCTCAAAGGATAGCCCCGTTAATTTAGACATTTTTTATTCACTCCTTAATAGATGTCACACGTGCTTCCACTGTTCCATCAGAAAGCCGCAGTTCAATTTGTTCATTCTCATTTACCTGTTTAACACTGGATATTAATTTCCCCTCAGGCGAGTAAGCTAAGTTATAGCCTCTTTCCATGATTTTCAAAGGGCTCAATGCATCCATCTTGCCAATGATGGAATGAAACATTTGTGATTTGTTCTGATGTATTAAATTCATATTTCGTGTAAGATTTTTTTCCAGGCTGATTCTGTCCCTTTCTGCCTGATGCAGCAGCTCTTGCGGATGGTTTCTCTTGAGGCGCCGTGCAAGAACGTCGTGCTTGTCTTCATTTGATACAAACAGCTTTTTAATGTTACGTTGCAACAATTCATTTTGCTTATCCAATTGTTCCATTTTTTGATCTAGAAGCAATTTCGGATAGCGAAATGCATATGATTTTTCCATCTTGCCCAGCCTGTGCTTCTCTTTATCGATCCTTTCCTTCGTGGCGCGGATGAGCCGTGCTTGTCTAGTCAGCACTCTTTCCATAAGTTCTTCCATATGAGGTGCTGCCATTTCGGCGGCTCCAGTTGGTGTAGGAGCTCTCAAATCTGCGACAAAGTCTGCGATGGTAAAATCAGTTTCATGGCCAACTGCGGAAATAATCGGTACTTTAGATGAAAATATCGCATTTGCAACAGCTTCTTCATTAAATGCCCAAAGCTCTTCAATGGAACCGCCACCTCTTCCGACAATCAATACATCAATAGAAGGTGTTTCCATGCTGTTGGCTTTGCTTATGGCTTTTACAATAGAAGGTGCTGCTGCTTCTCCTTGGACTAATGCAGGAAAAATAATAATCTTTGCAATTGGATAACGCCTTTTAATGGTGATGAGAATATCTCTGATGGCTGCACCTGTTGGAGAAGTAATAATCCCGATTGTATCAGGATATTTAGGGATTGCTTGTTTATGGACAGGAGAAAATAAACCTTCTGCCTCCAATTTCTGCTTTAGCTGTTCATATGCCAAATACAAGTCGCCGATTCCGTCCGGCCTCATCTCAGTAACATACATTTGGTATTGTCCGCTTTGTTCATATACGGAAACAGATGCCTTCACAAGAACTTTCATGCCGTTCTCCGGCTTAAATTTCATGCTTTGTGCGTTTCTAGCAAACATGACGGCAAGGATTCTTGCTTTGTCATCCTTTAATGTAAAGTACATATGCCCGCTTGTATGCTGTTTGAAATTGGATATTTCTCCTTTGACATGAACATGTTGCAAATGGGGATCTGCGTCAAATTTTCTTTTTATGTATTTTGTTAAAGCTTGTATTGTTAAATACCTATTTTCCATATTAAAACGCTCCTATACAGGATAAAAGGGAATGGCAGAAATCCCTGCTTTTCCCTTTCGAATAGCTTTAAGCCTTTTGGCATACACTTCTTTAAATTCTACAAATTGTTTTTAATTTTGGAAAGAATGCCGTTGATAAATTTGCTTGATTTATCATCGCCGTATGCTTTAGCAATTTCCACCGCTTCATCGATTACAACATTTTTCGGAACTTCCTCTGAACTATAAACAAGCTCATAAACAGCTATGCGAAGCAGGTTTCTGTCTACATTTGCAATTCTTTCAATCGTCCAGTTTTCCAAGTGTTTCTTAATATGCTCGTCAATAGATAACTGATGATCGAGTACACCGTTCACTAGCGCAGACAAATATACATCAGGCTTTTCTCCATCTAATGCATGGATAATTGCATCATTTTTTTCTATATCGCTCAGGTCGATTTGAAATAATGCTTGAAGCGCCTTTTCTCTTGCCGTTCTTCTTTTCATTCCATTTATGCTCCTTTAAAAACTTGCATGTTAATATCCATGCTTGTCATGTTTTCTTAAAAAAAATCCATTATGCTCTTGGACTCTTATTTTTATACCATATGGCCTAATTCATTCTATTTTAGCTAACATTGATAAAAAGATAATAGCATATATAGCAGCAAACTTCTATTCACGAATGTTTCAGGCATTAAAAAAGCTGCCATGGGGAAGCTTTTTTTCTACACATAGTTTGGTACGCTAAATGTATAGAAAGTTAAGCATATCCTTATAGCAGCTTATTTGTTTACATCTCTTGCTGTGTTTCTGTTTCTTGCTTAGCACTCTCAAATTGAACGCCAACTACATGTATATTTACTTCCTCTGCAACTAACGCTGTCATATTGATCAATGTTTGACGAATATTATCTTGTATTTGTTGTGCAACCTGCGGGATGGAAACGCCGAAATTCATGACACAATAAACATCCACCTTGATACCTTCATCTGCAAGTTCAACTTTAACCCCTTTGTTGTGAAGCTTCTTCCCAAGCTTTTCTACAACACCAGAGGCAAAATTCCCTCTCATTTGGGCTACGCCCTCTACTTCAGATGCGGCGATCCCAGCGATTACTTCTATGACTTCAGGGGCAATCTCAACTTTTCCTAAGCCGTTGAATTCCTGGTTCATATCTAAAATAGTTGATTCGCTCATATTGGTTCCTCCCTTTAATCTTCAGATTTCATCAAATCATACATCTCTAAAAACTTTGTGTTGAAGTTTCCTTCCACAAATTTTTCATGATTAAGGAGTTTCAAGTGAAAAGGTATTGTCGTATGGACACCCTCAATGACAAATTCACTAAGTGCGCGCTTCATACGGGCAATTGCTTCATCTCTTGTTGCGCCGTATGTAATTACTTTAGCAATCATGCTGTCATAATACGGCGGGATGGTATAACCAGGATACGCTGCTGAATCAACACGAACACCTAAACCGCCCGGCGGAAGGTACATATTGATTTTCCCGGCTGAAGGCATGAAGTTCTTAGCAGGATTTTCAGCATTGATGCGGCATTCGATTGCCCATCCGTTAAATTCTACATCCTTTTGCGTAACAGCCAATGGTTTTCCAGATGCTACTAGTATTTGCTCTTTTATCAAATCGATACCTGTAACCATTTCTGTAACTGGATGCTCCACTTGAATACGTGTATTCATTTCCATGAAGTAAAATTGTTGGCTTTGATAATCATAAATGAACTCAACCGTTCCAGCACCAGTATATTTTACTGCCTCTGCCGCTTTAACTGCAGCAGCTCCCATTTTATTGCGAATTTCTTCCGTCAAAACAGGGGAAGGTGTCTCTTCCAAAAGCTTCTGCAATCTTCTTTGAATAGAACAGTCTCTTTCACCTAAGTGAATTACCTGTCCGTAGTTATCAGCAAGGACTTGCAATTCCACATGGCGGAAGTCTTCAATGAACTTCTCCAAGTATACTCCTGCGTTGCCAAAAGCTGTCAAAGCTTCCTGCTGTGTGATGTTTATTCCGCTGATTAGTTCTTCTTCTGTTCTGGCAACACGGATTCCTTTTCCTCCACCGCCAGCAGTTGCTTTAATGATTACAGGATAGCCGATTTCTTCTGCTAATTTGATGCCTTCTTCTACATCTTTAATAATGCCTTGAGAACCCGGCACAATTGGAACGCCAGCTTCGCGCATCGTTTCTCTGGCAATGTCTTTTGTTCCCATCTTATTGATTGCTTCTGGACTTGGTCCTACGAAGGTAATATTGCAGTCACGGCACAGCTCAGCAAAGTCAGCATTTTCTGCTAAAAATCCGTAACCTGGATGGATTGCATCACTGCCTGTCAGCATTGCTGCACTGATGATGTTTGTAAAGTTCAAATAGCTTTCCTTTGAGGAAGTCGGCCCAATGCAAATAGCTTCATCTGCAAGCTGGACATGAAGTGCTTCTCTGTCCGCTTCTGAGTAGACTGCTACAGTTTCAATATTCATTTCGCGGCACGCTCTTATAATGCGGACCGCTATTTCTCCTCTATTCGCGATTAACAGTTTCTTAATCATATGTTAAACCCTCTCTTTTACAGTGCCTTCACTAAGAATAAAGGTTCACCATATTCTACTAGCTCGCCGTCTTTAACAAGAATCTCAACAATTTCCCCTTCAACCTCTGCTGTGATTTCATTAAACAGCTTCATTGCTTCCACAATACATACTACTGTATCTTTTGACACTTTATCTCCAACTGAAACATATGCAGGATTATCAGGTGAAGCAGATTGATAAAACGTGCCTACCATTGGAGAAGTTATTTTATGTAAATTCTCATTCGCTGCACTTTCCGCTTGCTTAACTTCTTCTTGAGCAACTTGCACAGCTTGAGGCTGGATTGCTTGAACTTGAGCTACTGGTGCTGGTGCGCTTACAGCTGCAACTGCTTGCACTTCAGGGCGATTTTTTTTGATTTCCACCTTTGCTCCTTCGTTTTCATATACAAAGTCGCTGATGTTTGAATCATTGATTAGGTTGATTAATTCCTTGATCTCTTCTATTTTCAACATGCTATTCATGCACTCCTTTTATTACATTTCTTTATGACTAGCTACTAATATCATACGATAAGACCTTCTAATAGTTCAACCACTTCTATCAATCAGTATCATTTTTCTTGCAGTTTTTTATTCCTTCTGCTAAATTATCATAACATTTTCTTCAGAAAATAACTATTCTCACCATTTTTTTAAAGTTTAATAAAAAGCAAAAAGGAAAAGTTTCCTTTTCCTTTTTGCCGCCAATTTCTTATTTTGGATCAAATGTAACAGCTACAAACGCATTTGGCTGATTCATGTTTTCTCTTACTAACTGAACGATGTCATTTGCTGCTTCGGCAGAAAGTTCCTCTGCTTTCACCGTTACATTCACTTTGCCTTCGACAGTGCGGACAAGAACATCATTATAATTTTCTGCCTTAATAAGTGTCTCTACCATCTTTTCATTATCAGACAGTGTTCTTATCTCATCAATTTTGTCTTGAGCTGCACTTTTCTCTTCTGCTGTTTTCGCTTCTGAAATAGTCTCTGTCAGCTGCTCTTCTTCTTTGCTGCGCTGCTCATCCAATTGCAATCTCATTTCTTCAAACACTTCGTCTGAAGCGACCGTGGATACGGAGCTGCCGTCGTCTGTTGTTTTTGTGTCTGCAGTACCTTCAGCATTTTCAGTTCCTGCGGCATTTTCTTTAGCTGTATCATCAGTTTGAGCCTTCTCAGTTGCAGCAAATTCATTTGTTTGTTCTGGAGATGTTGTGTAGTACACAGTCAATACAACCACTAAGCTTAACATTGTCAATAACCATACAGTTTGCTTTTTCAATAACATTTATGAATCCCCCTTAGTTTTGTTTTGCTTGAACAGATACCCGATGGCTCGGGACATCTAATGCCCTTGTTACAGCCTCGACTATCATGCTTTTAACTTTTATATTTTCAGCTCCTTTTGCGATGACAAGAACACCTCTGATAGTCGGCTTCTTCGTTTCCACCACAATCGGAACTTGCTTATCTCCATTCGGCACAGTAACTAGCGTCTCTTCTGAGGAGTTTTCTTCCACAGTTCGTTTCCCGCCCTGCGGATCCTCCTCTTCTGTCGTTTGACTGGAAGTTGTCTGATTTTTCTCATATACCTTCATCTCAGAGCCATCAATATTGACATAAACAACTGCGTCCTTCACGCCAGCCATTGAATTGATCGCCTCTTTGATTTGTTCTGTATAGAGTTTCTCATAATCCGTAATGTCGTTTGAACCGCTTGATTTCTGTCCGAAAACTTCTTCGGCCTGATTGGTACTGTTTTCCGTATTCTGACTGAATGCTGAAATATCTGAGTTGTCATCTTTGAAAAACATATTGCTCAAAAGCATAATTCCCGCTCCAAACAGGACGACTATGATCAAGTATTGAGTCTTGTTTTGCTTCTTGTTGTTATTGCCAGACATCATTTTTTTCAAAAAAGTAATCGGGCCTTGTGTCTTGTCCTTCTCGTGGTCATTGTCTTTTCCCATATCTGCACTATTCCCCTCCTTTAGCTAGGATGTCGATGCTATCTTGTGGTACTTCCCATTTTCCTGCTAGAAATGAAACAATATTTGCTGTGTCTACTTGCTCCTTGTCGCTGCTTGCTAGAAGGGGTTGCTGTGTGTCAATGGATACTGGGCTGACTGCTTCCACTGCCCCTTGATTATTTTCGTCCGCCTCTTTTAAGACGAGGACAAGTCTTTCTAAATTCTCCGGAAAACTTTCATCTGCTTGGTCATTCATCGATAGTTTAATCGAGTCTATTTCGACACCGTAATCTGCTATCAACTCCTTGTTGGCATCTTCCTTCAGTTGGACAGCCATTTTTTCTAATGTATATTCATCAAGTGATGCTTGTATTTCTTTTTTTTGCGATTCTATCGAATTTTCCATATTTTTTTCTTCTGGTAGATTAGTAGCTGCTGCCTCAAGCACTTGTTCAAAGTCACCGGATACAAGCTTGAACACCGGTGTGAGGATAACTGTGATCAGCAACAGGCCGCAAACAAGCTTAGCATATTTCTGAAAAGTAGAATTCGGCAGCAGCATATCAATGACAGTTGCCAGTAAAACAAATAATATAATATTCGTGACCCACTCTGTTATATAACTGATATCACTCACCTACCTTATTTCATCATCATCGTCACATTACTGGCAGCGATAATCACAGTAAGACTTAAAAAGAACATTAATGAAACAATCGCCAATGCTGCAAATACGTACAGGACGCTTTTGCTGATAATATCAAGACAGTTAATAACAGGACCCCCTCCAAGAGGCTGAAGCAGTGCTGCTGCAAATTTATAGATGATGGATATCACAAGAATTTTAAAAGCAGGAAAGGCAACAATCAACAGCAGAATAGCGACACCAGCAATACCAACTGTGTTTTTCAGCAAAAGTGATGCACTTATAACAGTATCTGCTGTATCAGTGAACATTCTGCCGATGACAGGGATAAAATTGCCTGCCACAAATTTTGCTGTTCGGAGTGTAACCCCGTCTGTAACCGCTGTTGATATTCCTTGGACAGATATAACACCTAAGAAAATGGTTAGAAATAAGCCGAGGATACCAATGCTGATATTACGCAGTAAATTACCAAGCTGTGTGACTTTATACTGTTCTGACAAACTGCTGACAATATGCAGCAATGTTGCTAAAAACAGCAGCGGCAGTACAACATACGAGATCAGCATTCCGCTTGTATTCATCAAAAACAGAATAACAGGATGAAAAAACGCTGCGGAAATTACTCCTCCTGATGCAGCCATCAAAGCCAGCAAAAGCGGAACAAGAGCAAGGATAAAACTTGTCATCGTGCTTATTGCCTCATTTGCATATGTTATCGCTACATGAAAACTGTTTAATGCGAGTATGATTATCACCATAAAAACAATGGAATAAGCAACCTTGCTGATGGAGCTTTTTTCAAATGAGTTTTGGAGCATCTGCAATAACATGCTGAAAACGGTTAATAAAATAAGAGACCCGAGCAGCTTACCGTTGACGACGACTTCATGAAAGATAAACTTGACCAATCCGGAAAAAAACATGCTAAAGTCAATATCTTTTTCACCCTTAATGAAATCATAAAGACTGCCTTTCTGAATCTCTGGCAAATACCCTCCGTATTCAGCAGTGATGCTTTCCCAGAAGCCTTTTAATTCCGTTAAGTCCAAACTGTCTATTTGTGATTGAACAACCTCTTCCGGATTCAAGGCAGTTTCTTCTGCGGTTAATTCTTCTTCCGTGTTTTCTTGAGGCGATGCATTTGCAACTGGATTCATTACTAAAAAGAATGTGAATAGGAATATTAGCACAATTTTGAGTTTCGTTTTCATCAGTCCACCTCGAGATTAAAGCGTCTTACATTAATTTGGAATCATATTTATGATGGTTTCTACAAGAACGGTTAAGATAGGCACGGCCATGGCAAGTATCAATATTTTTCCAGCCAGTTCAATCTTGGAGGCAATCGCTCCTTGACCAGCATCCTTTGTTATTTGAACGGCAAATTCAGCAATATAGGCGATGCCGATTATTTTTAAAATTGTTTCCACATAAACGGTATTCACTTTTGCATTCAGGGCAATTCTTTCCACCATCTCGATGATGGATGCAATTTGGTCGACGAGAAAGAGAAAAATAACACAGCCGACAAATACAACTAGCAAAAAGGCGATATTGGGTTTTTGCTCTTTTATTATCAAGGCTAAAAAGGTCGAAATTAAAGCAACTCCGACTATTTGAAGTATTTCAATGATCGTATCCCCCTTTATCCTTGGAATAAGAATACCGATTTTATCTTTTGAAATAAATCATCTACGATGTTGGCAACCATGAATAAAATATAGATAAATCCAAATAATGTAACCCATTGTGCATACTCTTTTTTTCCTACTTGTTCAAGTATCGTGTGCAAAAATGCGACTACGATGCCGACACCAGCAATTTTGAAGATAATATCCACCTCTAAACCCATGTATGTCTCCTCCTAAACCTACATCAATAAAATGACAATTAATAACCCTGAGAGCACGCCTAAGCTTTTGATCATTTTTTCATATTTCATTTGAATGTCTCTGGCCTCTTGTTCTTCTCTTTCAATATGGGTTAGTGTCAGCAGAATTTGTTTCTGCTGAGAAATTCTGTCATGTCTGCCAAGTGTTTCGCCGAACTGCTTCATGATCTCCAATTCCGGCTTTTTCATGGCTGTTTTTTTCCAGATATCATCAAGACAGGTTGTCCAAGCATCCTTTACAGTCGTATCTTCTGTCATCAGCTTTTTTGAAAAGCTCGCAAAGAAAATGCTCAACGGCTGCTGCAGCTGCTCAGACAGACGTCGTGCTGCCTCATGCAACGGTGTATGGCCGTACATAATTTCAGCCTCCAATGATTGCAGAGCTGATTTAAGCTGTCTTAACTGTTTCGGCCGTTCGCTAAAAGCCTTTGCTATTTCCATGCCGCCAAAGCTTGTGGAGGCAAGAATAATAATTGCTCCAACTATTTTCATCATCTATTACATCACCTTCATTTCCCGCACTAGAGCCCTGCCTTGTCCATCCTTTATCGCACTGACAGTCCCTGGTCCGTTTACCCTGCTCAGCTCAATATACCGTTCAAAAATACCTGTTTCGATAATAGGCTTTAATGTTGGCCGGTTTTTTATTTCTTCAAATGAAGTACCGTGTGTTGTCATCATCAGCTGAATTCCTGCATTCACAGCTTCCAGAATCGCCTCACCGTCCTCTTTGCGCCCCACTTCATCAACGACAAGGACATCCGGACTCATGGAACGAATCATCATCATCATCCCTTCGGCCTTTGGGCAAGAATCAAGGACATCTACTCTCGTACCGAATGTCATCTGCGGAATACCATCCATACAGCCAGCGATTTCTGACCTTTCATCGACAATTCCAACCTTAAGCGGACCGATACTGGTTTTACTATTACCTGTTGAAATAATTCTTGCGATATCACGCAATATCGTTGTTTTTCCAGTTTGCGGAGGCCCGATTATCATCGTGTGAAGCCATTTTGACCCGTTGTATAAAAATGGGGCAAAAGATTCGGCAACACCGATTTTTTCCTTGGCAATCCGGATATTAAAGGAAGCCACATCCCTGATCGCCTTGACGGCACTGTCTTCAAGGATAACTTTGCCTGCAAGTCCAACGCGATGACCACCTTCCACTGTGATATACCCTCTCTTAAGCTCTTCTTCAAGTGTATAAACGGAATAATGGCTGAGTTTATTGAGGAGCTGGAACGCGTCTTCACGCGTCATATCCATATCAATAAACCGTACACCGTCATGGAAGGAAACCTCGAGTGGCCTTCCAATTCGGATTCTTATTTCTTCTAGTTGCTCTCGTTCAGCAGGAGAGAGTGTGAGGATAGAATCGGCAATTTTTTTAGGCAAAAATGAATAGAATGTTTTCACAGCGCTTTTCTCCTTTGTTAAGGTTGTCCATCTTGTCCATTTCATTAAAAACTAAAGGCTTACTATGCCATTTATTAAAATATATGAGACCAAAAACCATAATATGCCTGCCTATTCTTTCAGGTGGCGACTAAAAATTAGAATGATTTCAAAAGATATAAGAAACATCTCATTAAAAAGGAGTCTTTAGTATGAAAAACACGATAATTCGCTGCATATGTATCGCTATTGCGATTTGTGTCATTTCTGGAAGTGTGGCTTGTTCAGCACCTGCTTCAAACGGTCCAAAAAATGTTATTCTCCTAATCGGAGACGGAATGGGATTAGGGCAAATGGAGATTGCCAGAGTATTTGAGCATGGGAAAGATGGCAGATTATTTTTGCAATCCCTTCCTTATACAGCTCTAGTACAAACATATTCAGCCAATAATAATGTGACAGATTCTGCCGCAGGAGGCACTGCTATTGCCATTGGGAAGAAGACTAATAATGGCATGATCGGTCTCACACCAGACGGCAAAGAATTACCGAGCATCTTAGATATTTTTAAGGAAAACGGAGCAAAGACAGGAATTATTACGACTAATAGTGTGACAGATGCAACTCCGGCTAGTTTTACTGCAAGTGTAAAAGACAGATGGGC
>Ga0209463_1000472_pt1 | contig 31621 bp, 25 predicted proteins | sample AgamicMgSfrz_FD_187169 | JGI IMG/M metagenome (GOLD analysis project Ga0209463, IMG submission 187169) | Agave microbial communities from Guanajuato, Mexico - Mg.Sf.rz (SPAdes) (version 2) | ecosystem: Host-associated > Plants > Phyllosphere > Phylloplane/Leaf | place: Guanajuato, Mexico...
TTTTCTAACTGTAATCAATCGATGAGCAATTGTAATGGTTGTTCTCCCTGGTATTAATTGTTCCAATGATTCTTGAACCTTTTCTTCTGTTTCACCATCTAAAGAAGAGGTAGCTTCATCAAAAATTAACACCGGTGGCTGGCGGAGAATTGCTCTTGCAAGGGCAACCCTTTGTCTTTGTCCTCCTGAAAGCTTCAAGCCGCGCTCGCCGACTATCGTTTCATATTTATCCTCCAAAGAGTCAATCAGCTCTTTTAATCCTGCAGCTTTAACAGCCTGCTCTAACTCTTCCATCGTTGCATCTGGTTTACCGTATAAAAGATTATTGCGAAGCGTACTATTTAATAGAAAGGTTTCCTGCGAGACTACTCCTACCTGTCTGCGAAAACTATTGCGGTTATACTTAAATAAATCTTTGCCATCAATGGTGACTGAACCTTTCTCTGGTTCATAAAGTCCCAGCAATATTTGAATAAGTGTACTTTTTCCTCCACCACTCGTTCCGACGATTCCGATATGTTTCCCTTCCTCCACCGAAACAGATACACCTTTCAAAACTTGCTTTTCACTTCCTGGATAGGAGAACCAAATATTATGTAAGTCTATTTTCCCTTGAACTGAACCAAAAACCGGAAGACTTTGCTCATGCTCTTCTGGCAGATCAAAATATTCGTAAATTCTTTGTAGTGCTGGAATTGCCTGTTGAATTGTCAAGGCATTTTCCGCTAAGGAACGAACAGGCTGAAACATAATCGGAATAAAGTTCAAACAAGAAACGAGCGTTCCAATGGTAATATGCCCTTGCCAAATTGCCAATCCACCAATCAGCATTACAACACCAGGTGTAGCTATATTAAATAAATTCCCCAAACGCCAATTCACTTTTCCAATTAAGGCTGCTCGAATGGAATAACTTTTCCAATTCGCCAACTTTCTTTCCTGTGTAGCTATTTCGTCTTTTTGTGTCTGATATGTTCTTACTAAGCGAACACTCTCAATACTTTCCTGCAGATGCTGATACATATCTGCGCTCATATCTCTTTGTACAGCGCTCATTTTCCGCATTGTTTTGCCTAGTTTAAAGGATGGGAAAATATAAATGGCAAATACAATGAACATCACTATCGCAGCAGGCCAATATATTGCAAACACCGTAATAAAAGCTGCAACTGCACTAATTACTTGTTGAAGAATACGCGGTACGACCGTATTATTCAAGTTTTGAATTGATTCCACATCATGGGTTAGCCGGTATAACATATCTCCACGAGGAGTCGTCGAAAAAAATGACATCGGTGTCCTGTGTAGCCTTTTAAACGCACGAATTTGCATATCCGTAATCACATCAAAGCCAATTTTCACCTGTACAAATTCCTGCAAGGATTCAAATATCGCTTTTCCGAGAAATGCTGCTAATATTCCGAAAACAATCCATAGTATAAAAGCTATTGCTTTATCACCGATTACTTCGTCCACCAATTTCCCTACCAAAATCGGAGGTAAAATCGTAAACGCACCGCCAACTAATGAGAAAAATAAGGCAAGTGATAGCTTGCGCCAATATGGTTTAAAATGCTGTAAAGTAGTTGTTAATAAGTTCATTCTTTCTCCTCCCCACAAAGAGTTATTGTATTACAAATAATGAAAATATTCACTATAATTCACAAAAAAAATTTCGAGTTTTGAAGTTTTTTTGTGAATTTATGTCATTATACTTGTAACTATTCATATACTCTGGTTTATAGAAAAATAAAATTGCATTAATCATTTAAGAAAAAGATTTTGTATAAGTTGATAAAAAGGATCAAACATTTATTTATGCTCCCAAAAGCTAAAAATACAAAAAACTCCTCCACTTTAGTGGAGGAGGCTAAAATTGAAATGAGTCAAAACTAGATCAATCAACTTTTATCTACAATCAAAAAATAAAATCCTCATCTGTCAACGGTTCTACCTTTGTAGCTTTTACATAGCCGTTTCCTTTTACAGAGAAGAAGTCATGGTTCTTCGTATCTGTCTTCATGCCATTTTCAACAATCGGGTTGATTGGCTCGGACGGATAGACCGGTTCATAGCCAAGATTCATACAAGCTTTATTCGCGTTGTAGCGGATGAATTTATTCACTTCATCTACCAACCCTATTTGCTGATATAAATCCTGTGTATATTCTAATTCATTTTCATATAGTGTGTTTAGTAATTCTAATCTTTCGTGAGTCGCTTTTTCTTGTTCCTCTGGTGTTAATTGTCCATATAACTCTTGAGCGATGAGACCTACATATACACCGTGAATGCTCTCATCCCGGATGATTAAGTTAATAATTTCACCTGAAGCAGTTAACTTTCCTTGGCCAGCCAAGAACAGTGGATAAAAGAACCCAGAATAGAAAAGGAATGACTCCAAATACACGGAAGCAACCATTGCCATGTAAAGATCATATTTATTTATTTTCGGGCTAAACAGCTTCTGATAATATTCTGAGATACGGTTTCCCTTTGCTTGTAACTGTGGGTGATTATGTACCCAATTAAATACTTCGTCAATTTCTTCCTCTGTCGCTAATGTTGTAAAAATTGTCGAATAGGATTTAGCATGGATTTGCTCCATCATGCCCATAAAAGAAAGAACACCTTTGCGCTGTAATCCTTCTATGTGCATACCAATTAGAGGCATCCCTTCGCCACCTTGCTCTGTATCCAGCAATGTTAGTCCGCCAAGTACCTTTTTGTAAGTATCTTGCTCTTCTTTCGACAATTCTACCCATGTATTTTTATCAGAAGAAAGGCTGATTTCTTCTGGCAGCCAAAACTGTCTAGTATTCTGTGTATAAAACATTTGTGTGAAATCATCTTCATGCTGATTCCAGTTAACAGCATACTTTGTCATTTCATTACCCCCAGTAATTCCAGAAAACAGGAGGAGTCCTCACTCCTCCTACTCCATCATCTTCTTTTTTAAACGGCACATGCAATACATTCATCAATTGCTAGGTTGCGCGTTCTTGTATAGTAAAGTGATTTTAAGCCAATTTCATTTGCATAAATATAATAGCGAGCTAATTCTTTTGTAGACACATCTGAGTTTACGTAAAGAATCGTTGATATCCCTTGGTCTACATGCTCTTGAGCTGCAGCAATTAAATCCATTACCTTGAATTGGTTCATATCAAACGCTGATTTATAAAACCAAAAGTTTGTTTCGTCCATATAAGGCATCGGATAATAAGTCGTAGAGTTAGCATAGGTACGAGACTCAATTTGGTTAACAACCGGCATTACTGATGCTGTCGCATTTTGAATATAGCCTATTGATTGAGTTGGCGCAACAGCCAGACGGTACGCATTATACATCCCATGTTCTTGCACTAGTGCTGCTAATTCTGCCCAATCTTCACAGGTAGGAATATAAATGCCTTCAAACAGTTCTTTTACTTTGTCTGTTTTAGGAGCAAAGCTTACTTGTTTGTATTTTTCAAAATAAGTTCCTTTTGCATACTCCGATTTTTCGAACTCTTTAAATGTTTCTTCTTTTTCCTTTGCAATGAGCATACTCTTTTCAATGGAATAGAAATTCATCATCATAAAGAAAGTAGCCGTAAAATCTTTTGCTTCATCCGATTCATAGCTAATCTTGTTTTTCGCTAAATATCCATGAAGGTTCATCGCTCCTAACCCGACTGCATGAAGTTCTTCGTTTGCTTTTTTAACAGATGGAGCATTTTGAATGTCTGAAATATTTGATACGGTTGTCAATGCATCAATTCCGACATGTACTGAATCTCTGAATACCTCACCAGGCTTCATCACATTCGGGATATTTAAGGAACCTAAGTTACAGTTGATGTCACGACGGATAATATCGGCTTGTCCATAATCAGTAATTTCCGATGTCTCTTGAAGTTGGAAAATCTCTGTACACAAGTTACTCATTTTAATTTGGCCAATATCTTTAAGTGCATGGCCTTTGTTGGCATTTGATTTATTCATAAAATATGGATAACCAGACTCCAGCTGAATTTGCGCTATTTTCGTCAGCATATCACGCGCTGACATCACCACACGCTTTTTCACGTTCGGGTTAGCAACAAGCTCTTCATACATCTCATCCATTCTCATATCATCCAAATGAGTACCATATTCCTTATACACGCTGAAAGGTGCAAATACATATAGTTCTTTGTTTTCTTTCGCCAATTGGAAAAATTTATTTTCTACAATTAAGCCGATTGAAAGTGTTTGGATACGTGACTTCTCATCAGCATTGATTTTCTTTGTATCCAAGTATTCCACAATGTCCCAATGGAAAATATTTAAGTAGACAGCTCCAGCTCCTTTTCGCTGTCCCAATTGATTGGCATAAGAAAATGTATCTTCTAAAAGCTTCATAACAGGCACCACACCTGATGCAGCGTTATCAATCCCTTTTATCTGTTCATTACGGGCACGCAGCTTCGAAAGGTTCAAGGCTACGCCTCCTCCTATTTTCGATAGCTGTCCAGATGTATTAATATTATGGAAAATCGAGTTTAAGGAGTCGTCCATTTCTAATAAGAAACAAGAGACCATCTCACCACGGCGGCTTCTCCCCGCATTCAAGAAAGTCGGAGTAGCTGGCTGGTAACGCTGTTCAATCATTGCGATTGCGTTTTTCTTTGCTTTTTCGAAATCTCCTTGTCCCAAGAATAGAGCAACGATAATAATTCGATCCTCATAAGTTTCAAGGTAGTTCTTCTTATCATTCGTTTTTAAGGCATAATCTTTATAAAATTTTGAAATAGCCATATAAGATTGAAACTCAAATTGATAATTATAAACAAGCTTTGTAACTTCCTCGATTTCCGAAATTTTGTATTGTTCTAATACCTGTGGATAATAGAAGTCCTCTTCCACCATATACGTAAATCTTTGTTCAATAGAGTCAAAACGAATTAGTTTCGGATTGATTTCAGATTCTAGAAATTCAGCGACAGCTTCTTTATCTTTTTCGAGTCGGAAAAAACCCTTCTCATTAAGCTGTGTCACTTCGTTGTTTAGTTCTATATGTCTCATAGTTAATATTTTGCACCCTTTCTCTAACTATCTCCACATCTTCAGGCATGCCGCTCATTTCAAACTTATGTAAGATTGGTACCCCGTACATAATTGATATTTTGTTAGCACTTAAAGCGAAATTTTGCCCCCAGTTTTTATTTCCACTGGCGACTACAGCGTGAAGGTTCCTATTATTTGTTTTAAGGAAGTCTAATGTTGTTTGAGGAACTTGTCCCATCCCAGTTGTGTAAGTTAATAATATATATGGTTCATAGACTTTTAATCCAGCTCTTATCTCGATTCCTTTATTCTCTGGAAGTCCTAATTTATTAAAAAACCTGCGTACATTTCCCGTCTTACTGTCATAAACAATAAGCAAAAATTCTCCCTCCTTGAAAGACTTGAATAAAAAAAAGAAAAAAAGCTATATTCTAAGCAATACGCTCTATTTCTTACAAAGTCTACTAAATATAGATAGATGTCGATATTCTGCTTCAATATATTGTGTCTAAGACAATATAATCCTTTTTTGAAACGAGAGTCAATAACGTACTTTTGAGTTTTTTTGTCAACAATTATCGCCTAAAAATGATAGATTTTTAAATTTCTTTGTCAAAAGATTTATCATGAATATAAATAAAGTCTGATAAGGACCGGCCTCATTAGACTTTTCTTCGAAAAAACTAATTATATTAATTTTATACAAAATAAAAACCTTTATTTTTTTACATAAATTCAATAATTCATTATAAGGTTGCAGCAAGTTTTTTTCCATACAATTTTTTGCTTTTCCCTAATATTCCTTTTTTCTTTCCCGCATCTCAAATATATTACACCTCTTTTTTTAATAAAAAAAGAAGGCAGCAATAGGCAACCTTCACATATATTGCACTATATTCAGTTGACTCTTGATGCTACCACTTTCTATCAGGGCAGCTTTTCTGCTTTAAACTAGCACGAAAACGAACGAAGCATCCGCATCTTCCACATGTATGCTGATTCAATTGCTCACATTGGTGACATATTTGCAATCGCTGATCCCTTACTTCTTCTATTGCTAAATCTGTTTCAAAGGAAAGTTGTTCTTGTACAAGCGTATCCACATCCATTTGACTAATCTGTTCCTTTAGCTCGCAGCCCATACAAGCCATCTTAATTTTCCTTTATGATGATACTCGCAACACTCATTGGTGGTAAAGTAACAATTAAACTATTTTTATCTGTTTTATAACGAGTAAATGGTTGTATAGACACCGCTTCCGATTCTTCAAATGTATTATGGGCATCCATTACATCAGCTGTAAGATATTCTGCTTCTAGGACAACAACTTCTCCTTCTTTTCTAGAAAGTGTAATTTCTCTTGTTTCAGTTAAATCAAAATTACATAGGGAAACAGTTACTTTTCCATCCTTCTTAGAAGCAGTGTATGTTACATGAGTAATTTCATCACCGTAGGAATCTACTAATTCTGCATCCTGATGATATTTATACAAATCAAAAACATGATAAGTAGGCGTTTTTATCATTTTTTCGCCTTCTGTTAAAAGCATCGCCTGCAATACATTAACCATTTGAGCAATATTCGCCATATGTACTCGATTTGCATGCTTATGGAAAATATTTAGTGTAATTGCGGCTAACATTGCATCGCGAATCGTATTTTGCTGATATAAGAAGCCTGGGTTCGTTCCTGGTTCTACATTGTACCAAGCACCCCACTCATCTACAATTAAGCCAACACGTTTTTCTGGGTCATATTTATCCATAATAGTGCTGTGCTTCGTGATCAATTCATCCATATACTGTGCATGCTCTAAAACGGAATACCATTGTTCTTCCGGGAAATCCCACGCCTTTCCTTTATCCTTCCATACTCTTGTTGGAATAGAATAATGATGGAGGCTAAGTCCGTCCATGAAATTAGCTGCATTTTTCATTAATACTTCCGTCCAGTTATAGTCATCCACATTCGGACCACAAGCAATTTTATAAATATTGTGCTCCCCATACTTACGTACATAAGTCTGGTATCTGCGATATAAATCTGCATAATATTCTGGGCGCATATTGCCGCCACACCCCCAAGACTCATTGCCTACTCCGAAAAATTCCACTTTCCAAGCTTCTTCTTGGCCATTTTCTCTGCGAAGATTTGCCATTGGTGATTCCCCGCTCATTGTCATATATTCTACCCATTCCTGCATTTCTTGAACAGTTCCACTACCAACATTGCCGTTAATATATGCTTCACATTCTAACTGGCGAATTAATTCAAAGAATTCATGTGTTCCGAAATGATTATTCTCCGTCACACCACCCCAATGAGTATTCACAATAGTACTTCTTTTCTCACTTGGACCAATTCCATCCTTCCAATGGTATTCATCGGCGAAACAGCCACCTGGCCAGCGAACGACGGGAACTTGAATATTCTTTAGTGCTTCCACTACATCTTTGCGGATTCCATTAACATTCGGGATATCCGAATCCTGTCCAACCCATACTCCCTCATAAATACATCTGCCTAGATGCTCTGCAAATTGCCCATATATATATTTACTAATTGTCGGTCCTTGTTTATCTAATAATAAATTCACTTGCATATTATGATTCCTCCATTACCATTTTTTTAAATATGAATAGGTAATAAGCTAATTTATGTATCAATTCCTCCTTTGCGTTTTAACTTATTCATTTATTGCTAGTTACTTACCTAAAAGATAAACTTACGAATAAAATATATTATAGAATGAAACCGTTGTCAATGACTTAATAGTATACTAATTTAATAATTTTAATTATTTTGATTAACCTATCAGTTATATAAATTAATTCTTTTTGCTATTAGTTTATTCATATAGTAATATAAAAGTAATAAAAGGGGGTATCACAAATGCAATTAGATATATCGGAAAATTCTATCCCTGTGTATGAAGTTCTATCTAGTCCTACTCGAATAAACATTATTAAATTATTATCTAAGAAGAAGATGAATATCGGAGAATTAGCTAAAGAACTGAATATAAGTAGTGCAATTGTCAGTAGACATATTACGAAAATGAATGATGCGGGTTTAGTGAAAACCGAAACGGTACCTGGTAAGTCTGGGCTGCAAAAAGTCGTTATCTTAAAAGTGGATCGAATCGAAATCCAGTTTCCACAAAAGATTTACTCTGCTTATGAAAGCTATAAACAAGAAATTCCCGTTGGACACTATTCTCATTTTGATGTTCACCCGACCTGTGGACTTGCTACAACTATAAAAACGATTGGTGAATATGATGATCCTAAATACTTTATGGATCCGCAAAAGAATCAAGCAGCTATTCTTTGGTTTACGAAAGGGTTTATTGAATATCGCATTCCATCTATTTTAAAAGAGACGGATAAGCTTGAGATGATTGATATTGTATTGGAAGCATCATCGGAGTTTCCTTTTTCCAATAATGTTTGGCCGTCTGATATTACTTTTTCCTTAAATGGAAAAGAACTATGCACATGGACCAGCCCAGGAGACTTTTCTGATACAAGAGGTCGCTTTACCCCTGATTGGTGGCCAAATGAAACCAATCAATACGGAATCTTGCTTACTATCCGCATTACCAAGCATGGTGTTTATGCTGATGGAAAAAAATTATCTGATCTCACGATTGATCAATTTCGAGAAGAACAAAGCGGTATGTGGGATTTAAAAGTAGAAATTAAAGAAGATGCAGAAAATGTCGGTGGCGTTACCTTATTCGGAAAAGGATTCGGGAACTACGATCAAGATATAAATTTTATTACTTATTATAGTAATCCTGTATGATGGAATAAGGGAAAACGTACTTCTTGTGAGAATGAAGGAGTACTGACACTTTTTCTTTTTTTTACTTGGAATTTCCGGCTTAGGTCCGGGGTTGTCAAATAAAGTGTGTAAGTCGTAAAACACAGTTTATTTGGCACTCCTTACCGCCTCTCAGTTCTTTGGTGGATTCTACCACTCTGGATTTCGGCTTTCATCCTCTTCATGAACACCACTTTTCCCTCTTCCACCAACAATTTCCGCTTTCACCCAGCTTCGAACATCACTATCCTCCCTCCACACACCAAAAAGCTACACCGAAATCACTCGGTGCAGCTCAAAAACCCGTATTCTTTATTTCAATAAAAGCACATCAAACTGCCCAAGTTCGACTACTTCGTTTACTACTTCTCCTGTTAAAAGATTAAGCTTTCCAACTAGCTCTTCTGGCAATAGTTGCTTTTTTGTATTTTGATTAATAACAAAATAATAAGAGGCATCTGCTGTGTCCCTTTGCGTGATTTCTAATCCTTCTCCGTTAGAACAGATTGGTTTCACATTTGTTTCTGCTATCACTTGATTGAACAAGTGGGCAATCCCCGCTTGTTCCACTTGTGTACCGACATACCATACCTTCCCTTGTCCGAATGAATTTTTCGTGATCGCCGGCGTATCGCTGTAAAAATCCTCCTTATAGGAAGCAACGGTCTCTGCTCCTTCTAGATGGATAATGTCACATAGCAACTGGCATGTGTATGCATTTCCATCATGAAATTCAACTCCATTTTTCTGCTCTGGTGCTAATGCGTCAATTTCTTCTACCCATATTCCTGCTATTTCACGCAATGGACCTGGGTAACCACCAAGGTAGACATTATCTGATTCATTAACGATACCACTCATAAAGGTAGTAACAAAGTAGCCACCGTTATCAACAAAGGCTGTAATCCGCTCCGCCAAACCAGCCTTCATCATATAGAGAACTGGAGCAACAACCACCTCATACTTAGAAAGATCACTATCAACCGATATGATATCAACTGGAATATTTTTATTATAAAAATATTGATAATATTGATGGATTTGATCTACATACTTTAAGTCCTTATTTGGTCCACTTGTATACTCAAGTGCCCAATAATTTTCCCAGTCAAAAATTATGCCGACTTTACTATTAATCGTAGATCCTAAAATCTCCTCCCCTAACCCTTGAAGTTCTTTTCCAAGTTCCATGACTTCCCGAAATACACGTGTATTTTCATGTCCCACATGCTCTATGACCGCACCATGAAATTTTTCACATGCACCTACGGAACGACGCAGTTGGAAAAATTGGATAGTATCTGCTCCATGTGCAAGTGTCTGATAACTTTGTGCCCGCATTTTCCCTGGGCGTTTTAAGGAATTATATGGCTGCCAGTTTTGTTGACTAGGCGTTTGTTCCATTAACATAAATGGTTGACCGTCCTTAAGACCACGCATTAAATCATGACACATCGCCGTATAGCTTAATGGTGTATTATAACTTGGATAATTGTCCCATGAAACAAGATCCATTTCTTTTGCCCATTTAAAGTAATCTAAATTTTTATAAGTACCCATTAAATTTGTGGTGATTGGTGTATGCGAATCAAATTTTCGGATAGCATCTCGTTCCATCTTGTAATTTTCCAGCATACTATCCGAGTTAAATCGGCGATAATCAATCGATATTCCCGCAAAAGCAGTTTTATCTCTACCAATTCCTTCGCTTAATGCGTTGGGCAGAACTACTTCATCCCATTCGTAAATGGTATGACCCCAAAATTCTAAATTCCATGCTTGATTTAATGCTTCTATTGTCTTATATCGCTTTTTCAACCATACACGAAATGCCTTCTCACAATTTTCGCAATAACATTCCCCACCATATTCATTATTGATGTGCCAACAGGTAACATGAGGATTACTTCCATATCTTTCTGCTAATTTACCAGCCAGTTTGCTGGCAAACTTTTGATAAACAAGACTATTGGGACACGCATTATGTCTTTGTCCAAACTTATGGTGCCTTCCTTCATAATCAGTTCTAGCGACTTCAGGATATCTTTTTACCATCCATGCTGGCAAGGATGCTGTTGATGTAGCAAGAATAATATCATACTTATCTTTCCTTAGCATTTCGACAATTTCATCCAGCTCCTCAAAATAATATTCTTCTTCTGAAGGCTGAATTTTTGCCCATGAAAAAACATTAATCGTTGCTGAATTAATTCCTGCTTTTTTAAAGATGCGCATATCCTCTTCCCAAACATCTTTTGTCCATTGATTCGGATTATAATCTCCACCATATAGAATACGATTAAAGAATTTCTTCTCCATTTCCATCCCTCCGTTTATTTTTATACATTCATTATAGAAAGGGAAATAGAGAAAAAGTATAATAAGAATAACTAGTTTATATAAAAATACGAAACTATTGTAAGGGGATACATAATGGAAGTGCATTTTAATTTACTAGATGATTTCAACCCTTTTTCGATTGAAAGTATTGGGTATAAGTGGGAACAGCCAATGGTCATGAGGAAGGACGGCTATCCTTATTACCATTGGTTGCAAACAGAGAGTGGATTAGGGGAAGTTACGATTGACAGCGAAAAGATTCGCTTAAAACCTTCTGAAGGGATTCTCATCGCACCATTTATCCCTCACTACTATGAGGCGATCTCAGCAAAAGGATGGCAAACAAATTTTTTAACCATCAACGGTACCCTTTCTCCAAGCATAGCAGATATACTTGGTACTGCTTCTTATTACCTTGCAAATGACTGTCCAGATTTTTCCTATAGCGATTGGACAAAAAGAATGTTGGCACATATAAAAAAAGAAAACAAAAATACGAAACAGCAAATGCTTTCAATTGATGTGTATACCTTCTTATTAAATATTAGAGATCATGGCTTACACCAAACTTTTCAGACGAATGATTTATATCATCAATATATCTCGCCAAGTATCCAATGGATTGAAGCAAATTATCGCGAAAAATGTGATATTTCCGATATGGCGAAAAGGCTCTTTGTCTCCCCACAATATTTGAACAAACTATTTAGACGATTTGTCGGTGTTTCTGTCTATCAATACGTACTCGCATACAGAATTAAAAAGGCAAAAGAAATGCTCGTCACAAATAGAGACTTAAAAGTAAAGGACATCACGTTTCTGACAGGATTTAATGACACAAGTCACTTTGTTGCCACTTTTAAAAAAGAAACAGGCTTCACACCAAAAGAATTTCGATCCTTTTATTAAATCTAAGCTGCGAAAAAGAAAACTCACGATGACTTAAAGTCTATTTTCTATTTTTTTCATTAATCGTGTAAACCAATAGGCCAAATAAGTAACGACGATTCCTAATAAGAATATATAAAATTTTGTCATTCCGTTACTCAATGTTACTAAGCCAATAGCTTGATTAAAAGTAGTTAATCCATAAGTTAGTAGCAGTCCTGTTATAACGGAATAAAGATAGAAATTTTTTCCTTTATTAGTACAATATTGATATAACAGTAAATAAACAACAGGGATTACCGATGCTGTAATATTGATTGCATTAGGCAAAGCTGAAAAGATAAAATAATTATGTATCAAGAGATTTTTTCTACCTAGTACCATGTCAATATATGTACTCATAATATGGACTGTATAACCATAAAAAAACAATTCAAAAATTCTTCTTCGATCAACAGTAAATATTAATATAACTAATGGCAGAATAAGTGTGAATATAATCATCCAGAATTGCCAACTAGTTATATCCGAATATTCGGCTCGATAATTAGCATATAAAGTTATTATTTCATCGTTTTTCTGATTAATGCTAGTCCAAAATTGCTTATAATCCATCGATAAAAACCTCTTTCGTTTAGGTTATCTATATTATTGATTCTCCATGGAAAATTATTCATCTTGGATTATTTATGCTTCTCTGGAAAAGCCTTTAAATTCGTGATTTCCCACAAAAAAACTCCTCCCTATTAAAAGGAGGAGCTGTACCTTTATTAAAAAAACTTCTTTTTCCAAAAGACTAAAGCAGTTACGCCTGATAATAGGAAGGAAATCATAATCGCGATTGAAAAGGAATAGGGCACATCTTGAAAAGGGATATGAACATTCATCCCATAAAAGCTTGCAACCATTGTTGGCAATGACAAAATGATTGTAAAGGATGTTAAAAATTTCATCACGATATTCACATTATTTGAAATAACAGAAGCAAATGCATCCATCATTCCACTTAAAATCGACATATGCGTTTCAGCCATCTCAATAGCCTGCTGATTCTCAATAATCACGTCTTCCAACAGTTCATGATCGTCATTATACATTTTTAAATAATTACTTTTAAGCATTTTTTGCATAACAATATTATTTGATTTTAAAGAAGTCGTAAAATACACCAAACTTTTTTCTATATTAAGCAAAGAAAAAAGTTCTTTATTTTTCATTGATTGTTGGAGCTCTTTTTCAATACTATCAGTCTTTTTACTGATTTGCTTCAAATATCTTAAAAAGGCTGTGGCTATACAATAAAGAATTTGCAAGGAAAAACGCGTCTTCTTATAGGTAAAAAAGCTCTTCATTCTTCCTTCTGAGAATTGATGGAATATCGGATTGTCTTTTAAGCTTATCGTAATAAAGCAATTCTTCGCAATAATCATTCCCAGTGGCATCGTGTCATAGATTGGCGTATTTTTCTCATCGTAAGAAACGAGGGGAGTGTTTACAATAATTAATATATTTTCCCCGTCTTTTTCGATTCTGGATCGCTCTTCTTCATCCAATGGATCTCTCATAAACGCTAATGGAATCTCTAAACCAGCAGCTACTTCATTCATTTCACTTTCAGTTGGCGCAATTAAATTGATCCAACAGCCATTAGTTATTTTATCTGTCTCTGTCAATGTTCCTTCTTCATTAGAAATATAAATTTTTCTCATGTCTCTACCTCCTCAATTTAGAGGAAGTCAAAATTCTCTGCCAAGTAAAGTTGAATCTTTATCAGTATTCAAACTTCTAAAGGAAGGGGTATTCATGACTTCCTCTTTCATGGCCGTGGGCTCTGGTTCAGGTTCCATACACTTTCGAGTACTCATAAAAATTCAACTCCTTACTTGTAATCTTTAAACCTATTACATACTACTTTATAATTTATTTATTGTAAACAAAAAAGGTGAAACTTTTCTACAGCTTCCTTCCTCTCCTTCTTTGCACTCGAAAAAAGAACAGGGCTTTCTCCATCCAAGTGGAGTCGTCCTGTTCCAATAATTATACTAGCTTATGACCGCAATTCGAGCAGAAATTTCCTTCGCCTGTTTTCGCCCCACAATTTGGACAGAAATTTGGTCGCTTTTTCTCCTGATTCTGTACTGCTTCTGGTGCTGGTTGTTGATTTGGTGTTTGCGCTTGATTCTGATTTTGATTTTGCTTATTCATTTTTTCCATCATTTGATTAGCCATATTCATGCCCATCATCATTCCAGCCATATCAGATGCAGTTCCGCCACCAGAATTTTTCCCGCTGGCCATGCTATCAATCATAGAAATTTGCTGATACTTATCGATATTTCCTACCATTCCGTGCGAAGCATTTTTATTAATCATATCCTGAACTTCTTTTGGATAACTAAAGCTCATAATTTGGAAGCCAGTAATCGTAAGTCCACTTTCTACCATTTGGCTATCTAAATCTTCCCTAATACCTTTCGCAATTTCAAAAGCATTCGCCTGAAGATTAAACATATCCTTTCCTTCTGTGACAATCCACTTCATAAGTAATTGATCTAGAACGGAAGTAATTCGTATTTTTACATCTTCCACTAAATATTGGTTTTTAATTCCGGCAATTTTATCAATTAAGGCGATATAGTCATTTACTTTAAATTGAAACGTTCCATTCGCGCGAATTGGCATTCCTCCAGGAAGTCCAACTGCTGGAATGTTTATTGCATTTTTTGTCCCCCATTTCACCGTAAATTCCTTCGTATTTACGAATAATACTTCCACCCGCATTCCACTGTTAAATCCGAATTTAAAGCCTTTTAAAGTAGAAAGAAACGGAATAATTTGCGACTCAATATCATACTCCCCGTCCTCTTGAAAGGCTCCTTCCATACTACCATTGTTTAGAAAGATAGCATCCTGCCCAGGGCGAATAATCAGTTTACTACCCTTCTTGATTTCACGGTTTTTCCATTTATAGAAAATCATATCTTCTCTGAATTCTTCCCATTCCACTACATTTGCAAATTGATTGCGAAAAAATGACATTTTTTTGTCCCCTTTCAATATTCAGAATAACTATTTTAGAATTTCCCTCTGCTTCCACTATGGGAGTGACCACCACCAGTGATTCCTCCACCGCCACCTGGATTATTGTTTTGCGGCTTTCTTTGTTTTGTCACTGTTTTACGAATAAAACGGTCGTGTCTATTTACAATTTTAGAATTCCTTTTATCCATATACGTATTTCCATTTACCGTTACTCTCCCGCCTGATTGGAAGACCATGATACTTACAACAATTCCGGCAAGCACGACCGAAACAATTAGCTGAAAGCCCCAATGATAGAAAAATGCTGGCATTCCACCCGATGTACTATCTTCTGTGTACCCATTTTCAGCATCAGCATTTCCACTGTAACCATACTCATTTTCGAAAGCTGTTGGATCATCAACCAAGTAATAAGCAGCTTCCTGCATAAAAGTCGAAAAAGCCTCAAAATAATCCCCAGCTGATAAAGCAGGCGTTATTTCTTCCCGGATATAGTCTAAAGTTGAATCATCCAAATAATCTTCCGCTTTTTTAAAACCAGCTAAATATACGTCCCTTTCTTCCATATCAATTGCTAAGATAGCCGTATTTCCAAAAGGCTGGTCATAACCTGGAGCCTCTTCATCATAATAATCCTGAACGTATTGCTTGATATCTTTACCATCTGTACCATCTAGCGTAAGAATCAATAACGCTGTTTCCGTTTCTTCCCCTAGTTCCTCAGCTAAATTCTCAAGATCCATTCTTTCCGTATCTGATAAAAGTTGTGCATCGTCGAAAATAAATTTCTTTTGGTTTTCAGATACTGCTTTGACCGTCCCGCCTGAAAAAGCAGAAAATATCGTTATGGCGATAAGGAGGAGAATACTATACTTTGTTAACCAGTTTCTCAAAAGAAACCACCTCCCATAAAGAAGGATACACATTTCAATGCAAGAAATGTACCGCTAGCAATCCCACTAAACCATAATGCTACTTTCCCTTTGCTAATCGGCGGTTTTCCTACTACCTTTCCTGTCTGCCCATTCATTGCAAAAATATGCTCCTGGTTCTCGAAGTCATAGCTTACCATCCAGACAGGAAGTAACACATAATCACTGCGAACAGCCTTCGTATCAATATTTTTGTCTCGATAATTAATCGAATGATACCCTGCAAAAGTGGCATGAACAAATGAATCAATATACTCACTAACTTTATTTTTTGCCCTTGGCAGTAATTCTGAATCCGTGTAATTATATTTTTCCGCAATGAAACCAGCAAGATAAGGCGTTTTAAATTCTTTTAGCTGTTCATATGGAAAGGGTTCTAATTTATCCATTAACTGATCATTCATTTTTTCTGAAGCATCCACCGGGATTTTCACATAATCTAAATTTATTTGCCTATATGCTTCATAATACTTCGTTTCCGTATAAATATAATCTCCGCTTGTATAGGTACGAACTTTTGTACAAACAGCTGTCACGTCAACGTTGCTGTTAAGATCATACAACCAAAAAGGAACGTACATACCAGTAATACTTTTTATACGATCTGCATTCATAAACCCTTTCGGAGTCAAAAGCCCTTTCCTACACCATTTTTGAAACGCTGCTACGGCCTCTTCTTTGCTAATTGTAAAAGGAATTACTTTTTTAGGGGCAAGCACGCCTGCCAATCGATCGACAATGACTATTCCTGCACCGCAAAAACTACAATTTGTTGCTGTCGTATCTGCTTCCGTTATTAACACCGCACCACAATTGTCACAATGGTACTCCTTTACCTCATTATCTTCAAAGGATGCAGACATTAAATTTTCTGGATAGCTCTCGATATTCTCTTCATTTCCACAGCTAGGGCAAGATAAACTGCCAGTATCTGCATTAAAACTCATATCTCCCCCACAATTTGGGCATTTATAATGAAGGATCACGTTAAATCACCTCAATTTATTTATCTTTGACTATATTAATCATAACGTATTTATTCACTTACTGCTTTGTTGCCGTGAAAAATTTCCGATATATACATATACTGATTAGATTAAAAAAAGTTTCATTTTCAAACATTGCCTTCGACTAATAGTTCCTTATTCTTTTTTTCAAAGATAAATGGGATAATGAAAGAAAAGGGAAAAAAGGAGCAGTGGATAAGAGAGAATTTTTATATAGGAGGAAAAAATGAAGAAAGCACTTTTGGTTATTGATGTGCAAAATGACATGTTTCTAAAGGAGAATGTCGTACATAATGGAGAACAATTACTTCTTCGTATCAAGTCTTTATTAGCACAAGCACGATTCACTAATACACCGGTTATTTACATACAACACAATGCACCAATTGGTAAGCCGCTAGAGTATCAAACATATGGTTGGGAAATTCATCCGGATATTGCTCCCGAGAATGACGATATTATTATTCAAAAAACAACGCCAGACGCTTTTTTTCGTACTTCTTTAGATGCTGAACTAAAGCGGCTAAATATTGAGCATTTGCTTATTACTGGAATTCAAACAGAAGCATGTGTGGATACGACTTGCAGACGTGCATTTAGTAACAATTATAAAGTTACGCTTATATCTGATGCTCATAGCACTTGGGATACAAATTTGTTAACTGCCGAGCAAATTATTGGTCATCATAATGAAGTGTTGCGGTGGTTTGCTGATGTTTATCCAAGTTCGGAGATTAAATTTTGAATAAAATTAGTTTTCTTCAGCAAAAATTTATTTTAACAATTTAATAAGTGAAAAAGTTTCCCATTTCTAAGTAGAAACGGGAAACTTTTCACTTATATTGTGTTAAATTCACGTCCCACAATATGTTTGATAAGAAGGATTCACTTGTTGTGGTGCTACTCCGTATTCTATTTGTTCCTTTGTATAAGCATAAGGATTGGACAGCATCTGTAATAATTCTTCCATCACACTTAAATCTCCGCTTTCTGCAGCATGAAGGGCTGCTTCTACACGATGATTTCGAGGGATAACAACTGGATTATGCTTTTTCATTTGCTCACGAGCACTTTCTTCTCCACCTTCTTGACGGTCGATTCTTTCCTTCCAAGCCTTATGCCATTCCATAAATGCTGGATTTTTGCTAAGCCCCATTTTATCTACTTCCCCTAACGTTAAAGAACGAAAGGTATCCGTAAAGTCTGCACGATTATTTTGCATAATACCAAGGAGCTTCTCCATTAGTTCTGCATCTTTGTCTTCTTCCCCTTCTAATCCTAGCTTTCCTCTCATACCATCAAGCCAGTGTTGTTGATAAAAGGTGTTAAATTCATATAATTCTGCTTGAGCAAGTTCCACTGCTTTTTCAACGTCATCATGGAATAACGGTAACAAGCTTTCAGCAAATCTAGCAAGATTCCAACCAGCCATTTTCGGTTGATTTCCATACGCATAACGACCTTGGACATCAATAGAGCTAAATACGGTATCTAAATGGAAACTATCCATAAAGGCACAGGGGCCATAGTCAATCGTCTCTCCGCTAATGGTCATGTTATCTGTGTTCATAACACCATGAATAAAACCGACTAACTGCCATTTAGCGATTAAGGCTGCTTGACGTTTAATTACTTCTTTAAACATTTCTACGTAGCGCTTCCCATCTTTCGCAATTGCTGGGAAATGCCGATTAATTGCATAATCCGCGAGAGCTTGAAGATCCTGTTTAGAATCAAGAGAAGCTGCATATTGAAAAGTGCCTACTCGCAGATGGCTTGCTGCGACTCTCGTTAAAATGGCACCTGGCAAGTCTGTCTCCCGGACAATCTGTTCTCCCGTTGCAATAACTGCTAAACTTCTAGTTGTCGGAATGCCCAGTCCGTGCATCGCTTCACTAATAATATATTCTCTTAGCATCGGCTTAAGCGCTGCTCTTCCATCGCCTCCTCGAGAGTATGGTGTACGGCCAGAACCTTTTAATTGTATATCGAACCTTTCCCCAGCTGGAGTAATCTGCTCTCCAATCAGCATAGCCCTTCCATCACCAAGCATGGTTGGATGGCCAAATTGATGACCTGCATAAGCTTCAGCAAGGAGAAAGCCGCCTTCTGGAATATCATTCCCGCTTAATACTTGTATCGCCTCTGGGTGTTGTAATTGTTCCTTATTCAATCCTAATGACTCTGCCAAATCCTGATTAAGCTTAACTAAACGAGGAGAACTGACTGGATTTAATGTCATCTTAGAATAGAAAACTTCAGGAAGTCGAGCATAGCTATTATCAAAATTCCAGCCTGTATCTTTTTTCAACTCATTACTACTCATATTAGCTCCCTTCCAATCGTATTTTATATTCCTATTATACCCTTTTCACAGTGTGGAACATGCAATGACGCTTTGCAAAAAGCAGATGATTATTTTTTATACACTTCTTCTTTTGAATGAAAATCATCCTTGATGATGGTTGCATCCATATTTTCTTTTGTGACAGCAATAGGAGAAAGCAAGATAGTCGGCACTTCGACTTTTCCGTTATTTACTTTATTTTCAACAGAAATCATTTTTCCATTGGCCATCTGAACTGCAATTTGTGCAACTTCTTCTGCTAATGCTTTGATTGGCTTATATACAGTCATTGTCTGAGTTCCTTGTATGATGCGTTGTGCTGCCGGAAGATCACCATCTTGTCCAGCGACTGGAATTTCCCCAGCTAAACCATACTTTTCAAGTGCCCTAATAGCACTTCCTGCTGTTGCATCATTTGCTGCAATAACAGCATCTATATCTTTATTATTTGCCTTTAAGGCTGCTTCCATATTGCTGTAAGCATATTCTGGATCCCAATTTTTTGACCACTGATCATAAACGACTGTAATATTCCCTTTATCTATATAAGGTTGCAAAACATGGAATACACCTTTTTTTATAAGATGGGCATTATTATCCGTATCTGCTCCACCAATGTAAACATATTTTCCTTTGGGCACTATCTTAGTAATTGCTTCTGCTTGTAATACTCCAACCATTTCATTATCAAAAGAAATATATAAATCGACATCGGCATTTTTTATTAAGCGATCATAAGAAAGTACCTTTATTCCAGACGAATGTGCTTTTTTAACAATTGTAGCCATTGCTTCTGCATTATGTGGAACGACAACCAATAAATCTACTCCCTTACTGATTAACGTTTCTGCCTGTAGAATTTGCAGGGCATCGTCTCCATTTGCAGCATAGATTTCCACTTCCGCTCCTAATTCTTCTACTGCTTCTCTAAACAACTCTCTATCTCTCATCCACCTATCTTCCTTTAATGTGTCCATTGAAAAGCCTATTTTAAGTTTCTTGTTTCCTTCTTCTGAATTCTTGTTATTGGCGGAAGGAGTAGCTAGCGGACGACTGATTTCTGTTTCTTTTTCCTTATAACAGCCAGAAATGATTCCCACCAAGCATAGTACTACAAGAATTAACCATAATTGTTTTCCGACCTGTTTCATTCATTTCTCTCCTATTTATATTCGCTGTTTTCCCTTTAGCTTTTTCTCATAAGGAACTTGTTTTTGAAAGAAGAAACTATCATGATTTATTCACTAATAATAATTTTCGATATTCCTTTGGTGACATATTACAAAGCTTTTTAAAGACTTTGCTAAAATAATTCGGATCGTGGTAACCGACTTCAAAGGTAATTTCTTTGATACTCTTATCCGTATCTCGTATTAATTCTTTTGCTTTTTCAATTCGACACTCTGTTAAAAAATCAATGTAATTAATTCCTTGTTTTTCTTTAAAAATCTTGCTTATATAAATGGGGCTCAGACCAACTTTCCTTGCCAATGACTCTAAAGAAATATCTTCTTGGGAATGTGTTAGAATATATTGTTTCAACTGATGAATCGCATCTGCTTCTAATCGATCTGTTCTTTGTTTGAAGGAATGAATCATCTTATCAAGCAATCTCGTCGTTTCTAATTGCAGTTGGCGAAAATTCAATGGCTTATATGCATATAAAGGAATATCTGTTTCTATTCCCATCTCATCCATCACTCGTGACACAATCCAAAGAATCTCTAATATTCGTTGCTGTGTATGGAGTACATCTGCCCCTTCCTTTTCATAGTACTGTATAATATATAAAATATATTTTCGGATATTTTCCCATTGCCCTATTCGAATTTGATCAGCGAATTCCTTTTTCCGATGCTCTACAAGCTTTCCAGTTATTGAATCATTAGTAGCTGGCGTTTCATCTGAATAAAATCGATATTTTACTGGAGATGAAACATCCATTGTTGCAAAAAGAGCTTCGTGATACGATTGGCGAACTTTCTCCAAGGAAGAGGAGACATTGCCGATTCCAATAAAGTACTCTGCTCCCTGCGTTCGCTTAAGAATGGCTAGTACTTGATGAGCCAGTACTGTTGCTTGTGTCCGAAAAGAAAGCTTTTCATCTCTAAACACAATAATAGGAAGATGACTACCATACAGTGCTCCTATCCAGCAGCTTTTCGTTTCTCTGATTTTTGCTTTTATAGTAGGATAAAGGGACTCTGCTCCCGTTGGCATCAACACTAACATGATAAACATTTCATTCGTGGACGGCGTCTCTAACATTTCAACAAGCATATCAACATGCACTTCATGAACATGATCAAATAACAATTGTGTCACGACATCTGTTTCAACAAGCGAGAGTGCTTTTTGAAATGCCTCTTCTTGGAACTTTCTCATCACAGCCGCTCTTTGTTCCTCTTTAATTTGCTGAAACGTCTTGCCGACTGTTGCTATTATTTCACTTGCCCGACTCGGTTTAAGAATATAATCCTTCACTCCTAGCTTAATCGCTTGGCGCATATATTCGAATGTATCAAAAGCAGTTACCATAATGAAGCGAATCATCGAATTTAGAGCCGTAATCCTTTCAATTGTTTCTAATCCATTGAGACCAGGCATTTTAATATCCATTAGGATTAAATCCGGCTGAAATGTTTTCGCTAATTCAATGGCCATTTTGCCATTTTTCGCTTGCATTATCTTTGTATCAGGAAAGCCCTTCTTTATAATCGCCTCCATTCCTTCTCTCTCTAATTGTTCGTCATCTACAATGAGGAGTTTTATCATCATCCCACACCCTATTTTTTAATTTGAATGATCACCTTAGTTCCTGAGCCGACCTGACTCTTAATCGTTATCACATCTTCCTCTCCATAAAAAAGTCGTAGTCTTTTCACCACATTGCTAAAGCCTATTCCGATGCCCTTTGATTCCTTTTCAAAAGGATGTAAATTTTCTGTTAGTAACTGTTCTATTTTTTCAAGCGGAATTCCAATCCCATCATCTTCAATTTCAATTAGAACTTCATTCATCTCGTCTATGACCCGAATCCAAATCGTTCCGCCATCCTCACTCGGTTCTACCGCATGGATAACAGCGTTTTCAATTATCGGTTGTAAAGTTAATGACGGAATTCTTCTATCTAGGCAGCATTCATCTATCTCCATGAAAAACTGGAGTCTATCTGTAAATCTTGCTTTCTGGATATCCATATATTGCTTCAAAACCATTATTTCCTCTCGGAGCGTCACGGACCGATCTAGTTGTTTTAAATTGTACCGAAGGATTCCTGCAACACTAACTAATAAATCACTTGTTTCTTCTGAACCTTCTAAATAAGCCTTTTTTGATATCGTATTTAATGTATTAAAGAGAAAATGAGGGCTTATCTGGCTTTGTAAACTTTTAAACTGACTTTCCTGCAACAATATTTTACTCTGCTGCAGTTCGTGCTCTAGCTGTGCTTTATGCTTTATTTCGGATATAAGCATATTAATATTTTTTCTCATCCGATCAAAAGTTCTTGCTAGAAAGGCAATTTCATCTTTTGTGTCTACTTTCACCTGCAAATCGAATCGTCCTTTCGATAATTCATTTGCTGCCTGAGTTAGCTTCGATATTGGTCTAGTGATGGTTAACGAAAACCAGTATGTCACAAAAAAGAGAACACACATAATTAATAATAAAAGGAAGATTCCTAGTTTCATTACTTCACCTGACTGCTTAATAATTCCGCGGTAAAAACGATCATAGGTTTTGAGTTCTGTATCTACTAAAGATAGAGACATCTCTGAGATATATGTTGATATTCTCGTCACTTCCGAAAATTCTTGAGCAGCGGCTTCCCCGTCATTTTCCGATAAAAATAAAAGAAGTCTATTTGTGGTTTCAATAAAACTGTCCATGAGATGAACATAATTTGTTAGAGTGAAATTGTTCTCAGCGTTTCTTAACGTAATTACTCCTTGTTTTGCGTCCTCCATTCTTTTCTTACTTTGAGTAAGCTTTGACATATTTTCTTCCGATGGATTGATCATATAATTATTTAAATCCGCAACTATATTTTGACTGCTAGAGGTGACTTCATTTAACTTTAAATAGCGTTGCAAAATTTCATTATACTGCTGCTGTGTTTTATGATTGTAATAAGTAAGCGCTATCCAAATAACGGACATGATAATCAATACGATGGTTGTAAGCAAAAGGATTTTTTTTTGAATACTATTCATATGTATTGTTCGCTTTCTGAACTTTAATGTCTGTCAAATAGCCATTCTTTTCTAAAGGAACTTTTTCTCCATTTAGCCATTCCATCATCAACTGCACACTCATTTCTCCCATTGCTTCAGGGGATTGCTCCACCATCGCATCTAAGGATCCCGCTTCTAAAAGAGAGATTGACTCCGGACCATCGTCAAAGGAATATAAATAATACGGCTCTATTTGGTAACGCTTACTTATTTCTTTAATTAAAGTTCCTAGCACATTCGCATTAATAGCTATGAATGCATTTGTATCCGGCTCCCGATTTAAAATATCTTGTGTTGCAACAACTACTTGTTCTTTCGACGTATCAATCGTTTTTGCATAGACAACATTAATATCTTTATATTGTTTAAATATTTCCTCTATACCATTTAATCGCTGTTTCTGAAAATATTCCTCCTTGGAATCAAACATAAGAACAACCTTTCCTTTCTTCCCCATATCTTGTACTAGTTGTTCGGCAATTTCTTTTCCTGCTAGAAACTGATCGGAACCTACATAAGTTCGGCGTAAACTATCAGCAATCGGTACATCATTGGCAACTGTAATAATAGGAATTCCATAAAAGGATGCTTTTATTTTCGTTAAATTCTTAAACTCATCCGTATCCAATCCCTGCACGATAATTCCATCCACTTTCGATTGGATCGCTATTTCGATACTTTTCAAAAAATCTTCCTCATTATTGCCATAGCTTCCCCACACTTCAAAACTTACATCTTCAGCTTCTGCTTGCTTTCTTGCACCAGCTGCAACTTTATCCCAAAAAGGAGTATCTCTCTCTTGGGTGATTAACACAAGGCGTTGCTGGTTTTGATTCGTAACACGATCAGAGGGAAACTGCCAATCTGCGCGAAAAACATTTTTTGCTGTAATAAAGGTAAAATAACAAAGAATTAAAATAGCTGTTAATAATACAATCATGCTCGTTTTTCGCACGACACCGATCTCCTTCCAATTAAATACATCCTACAAACTAAATCATAGCATCCTTTTTAAATAGTACAATACTTATAATCAATGGAATAAGAAATGTCTAGCCTAGTGAAGAATTACAGGATTAATGGATAAAAAACGGGGTTATAGCAGAAATAGGAGAGACTTAGTCTCTCCTCCGATTATTTTGACTTTCTTGTCATCACATCAAAAATAACTGCCCCTGCAAGAACGCCTCCTCTAATCATATATTGATAAGAGATACCAACGCCTAGTAGATTCATTCCGCTTGAAAGAGATGCCATTACGATTGCTCCGATAATCGCTCCTGTTACTTTTCCAACTCCTCCAGCTGCTGAAACGCCTCCCACATAAGCAGCTGCAATGGCGTCCAACTCGAATAAGGTACCAGCTGTGGTAGTTGCAGATTGGAGTCGGGCCGTGAATAAAATACCAGACAATGCCGCCATCATTCCCATCGATCCGAAAACGATATAAGTAATCTTTCTCACATTGATTCCGCTAAGATGTGCTGCTTCCGGATTGCTTCCGACTGCATAAATATGTCTTCCAAGCACAGTTTTCGTTGTTAAGAAGTGATATACAAATACGACGGCAAGCATAATAACGACAGTCCATGAAAATCCATTATATCCTGCAAGAATCCATGTAATATAGGCAATAATGACAGAAACAAATGCTAGTTTTAAAAGGAACATTGGTTTAGAAAGAACATCGAACTTATACTTCAGCTTATTAGTTCTATTAGATATTTCACTATAAATATAAACAAGAATTCCAGCTAATCCCACTAATAGAGACAACAGATGCAATCCATTTACTTCTAATAGCGACGGAATATATCCATTACCAATCGCATTGAATGCATCATTTTGAATAATAATCGTTCCTGTCTTCTCTGTCACCTGTAGCAACGCACCGCGAAAAATCAACATACCAGCTAAGGTTGCAACAAATGACGGTATTCCTACTTGGGCTACTAAAAGGCCATTAAACAAACCTACTAAAATTCCAAGAATAAGAATAATCGGAATCGCGATATAGACAGGAACTCCTGCCTGTGTTAATAAAATCGCTGCAATAGCACCGAGAAATCCAGCAACAAATCCAACAGATAAATCGATATGACGAATAACAATAATTAACGTCATTGCAACAGCGAGCACTGCTATATATCCTGCTGAATCTAGTAAGTTGCTTATATTACGTGAAGAAATAAATAGTCCATCTGTCATAATCGTAAAAACTAGAATAATAACAAACAAAGCAATATACATTCCGTATTCACGAATATTTGCTCGAATAAGTGTCTTTGCTTCTTGATACATCTTCTTCCCACCCTCCTATTGTGTGGCCAGCTGCATAATTTTTTCTTGATTTGCCTCTTCTATATTCAATTCACCTTTCATCTCCGTTTGCGCCATGACATATACTCGGTCACTCATGCCAAGTACCTCTCCTAGCTCTGATGAAATCATGATGATGCTTAATCCTTCTTCGATTAACTTATTCATCACGCTATAAATTTCAAATTTTGCTCCGACATCAATTCCGCGAGTCGGTTCATCTAAGATTAATAGTTTCGGGGCAACAAATAGCCACTTACCAAGGGATACTTTTTGCTGGTTTCCTCCACTTAAATTACCAGCTAGCTGTTCAAGAGATGAAGCTTTTATATGAAGCGACTTTTTATAGGAGTCTGCAACCTTAATTTCTTCGTTTTGGTTAATGACTCCCTTTTGCGCAATTCCTTTCAAATTAGCAGCGGAGATATTACTCTTAATGTCTTGCAGCAAGAATAATCCATCTCCTTTACGGTCTTCTGTTACATATGCAATGCCCGCTTGAATGGCATCACTCGTATGTTTAAGCTTTTGCGTCTGCCCATCCAGCAACATTTCCCCTTGAATTTTATACGATTTAGCATTACCAAAAATACTTAATGCAAGTTCTGTTCGTCCTGATCCCATTAGGCCTGCAATTCCAACAATTTCGCCTTTCTTTACCTGAAGGTTAATGTTCTTTACTACTTCCCTCCCTATTTGGGGATCATAAGCACTCCAATTTTTCAACTCTAAAACAGATTCTCCTTTTACCTTCTTATCTCGTTTTGGATAAATATCTTCTATTTCTCTACCAACCATATTTTTTATAATGATATTTTCTGTTATTTCTCCTTGTGCAGCATCTAATGTACAAATTGTTTTCCCATCACGAAGAACAGTTGCTTTGTCTGCTATCGAGATCACTTCCTTTAACTTATGGGAAATCATAATACAGGTAATCCCTTGCTTCTTTAGTTCCTTTAATAATTGAAGTAAGTTTTCGCTGTCATCTTCGTTTAATGCTGCTGTCGGTTCATCCAAAATCAGAAGTTTTACATCTTTGCTTAATGCTTTTGCAATTTCAATAAGCTGTCTTTTCCCTACACTTAAATCTTTAACAAGCGTATCTGGAGCGACATCTAATTTCACCTTTTCTAATAATTTCTTTGATTGGACAATTGTTTGGTTCCAGTTAATAACTCCACCCTGTTTGACTTCATTGCCAGCAAAAATATTTTCATATACCGTTAAATCCGGAAATAATGCAAGCTCTTGATAAATAATAACAATACCTGTTTTTACACTGTCACTAATTCGATGAAACTGCTGAATTTCATCTTCGAACACAATGTCTCCATCATATGTTCCATAGGGATGTACTCCACTTAAAACTTTCATTAAAGTCGATTTGCCCGCACCATTTTCCCCGATTAAACAATGTATTTCTCCTTTTTCAACTTTGAAATTCACATCGCTTAATGCCTTAACTCCTGTAAATTCCTTTGTAATCCCATTCATTTCGAGAATATATTCACTCATTTTCTTCCTCCTTTGCATCTTGATGGGAATGGGTTAAAGGGTCGATCCCCACTTAATCTATCCACTATGTAATTTCCATGGATCTTATCAAGTGAGGTCGACTTTTTGGTTAATCCCTTTTAAAAATTACTTTAAGCCTGTAAATTCGCTTGCTTCATAATAATCAGAGTCAATTAATTCTTTTTGGACATTATCTTTATCCACGACGATAACGTCTGTTTGTTTTGCTTTTACTTCTATCTCCCCATTATCATAAGAACCTGTAGTTTCAGGTGTTTTTCCATCTAAGATATCAACAGCGATTCCCATTGCATCGGTTACTAATGTACGAACATCTTTAAATACAGTCATGGATTGCTTTCCATCAATCACATATTGAATAGATGCCTTTTCTGCATCTTGCCCTGTTACAAAATAGCTTGAAATATCACCATCTGAAGCAAATACATCTGCGATTGAACGTGCTGTACCATCGTTTGGTGCTAATACAGCAACATCGCCCTTCATCTCGGTGTTAACTGCTGTTAAATGTGTTTGAGCTTTATTTTTCGCTTCATTTGGATCCCAGTTTGTTGTAACCTGTCCAAGGATTTTACTCATTTCATCGCGGCTAAGTTCCTGCTTATCTTTTAACTTTTCTGCCTCACTTGAGTTAGCGATTTTGAATGTACCATCGGCAATTTTCGGTTGAAGTACACTCCATGCTCCTTCAAAGAATAAGAAGGCATTGTTATCAGATGCAGCTCCCGCATAAAGATACAACGGAACATCTTTTCCTTCTGAGTGATCAATTAAATACTGCCCTTGAGCTGCACCAACAGCTACACTATCAAAAGTGACATAATAATCAACTGCATCTGTGTCTGTAATTAGACGATCATAGGAGATAACTTTAATGTCATCCTTTTTTGCAGCTTCTACTGCAGCCGCTGCAGCTGCCCCGTCTTGTGGTGTAATGATAAGTACATCAATACCTTTATTGATTAATGTTTCCACATTTTCTTTTTCTTTTGCAGAGGAACCTTGGCTGAATAAAATTTCAGTCGTGTATTCAGAATCTTTTAACGCATCTTTAAAGCGTTGTTCATCTTGAACCCAACGAGGCTCATCTTTTGTTGGCAAGACAATCCCAACACTGATTTTCTTACTGCTTCCACCTGTGCTATTGCTACAAGCTCCCATCAGAGCCGCAATTAGCATTACAACAAGTACTAAGGATATGGATTTCCATCTTTTCATTGATTTTTCCCCCTTAATTTGTTCTACCTTTTGTCTTACAGTTAAAATTGTAGAAGAAAAACCATCTTCTTGTAAGCGTTAACAATAGTATTCTTTTAATATCTTCTGTATTTTTTTAATATCAATTTTCTTTTTGTCTCTCTTTTTCCATTTTTTTATCCATGCAAAATTTGTCGAATCGCTATATAATGAATCGATGGATTTACCAATAAGGGTAAAAATACGTTTCGTTATTTAAGAAATACATCTACTAAAAGGAGCAAAGATATATGCAAATAGAACTTTATTATTTAGCAGGTTTAGCTGTTGTCCTATTACTTCTATATATGTCAGCAAAAAAACATCTTTGGTCCAAATACATTCTTTTGTTTTCCTTTATTCTGCTAAACGGTATCTATTTAATTTGGCGAACTTTCTACACACTTCCAACCGTGGGCATAATTAGTTTTATTTTCGGACTCTTACTTTTATTTACAGAGTGGGCTGGATTCACACAGTCCATTATTTTTACTATCCTGTCATGGAAACCATTCAAAAGAAAGACCATTCCATTACATTCGTTCCGAGAATTACCGACAGTTGATGTATTTATAGCTACTTATAATGAACCAGAAGACTTATTAAAGAGAACTATTACTGGCAGTCTCTTAATGCGTTATCCCGAAGATAAGGTAAAGGTATATGTATGTGACGATGGCAAAAGACCGGAAATTAAGGCATTAACGGAATCGCTTGGAGCATACTATATTTCAAGAGAAGATAATAAACACGCAAAAGCCGGCAATTTAAATCATGCCATGAGTATTACAAATGGGGATATCATTGTTACAATGGATGCTGATATGGTCCCAAAGATCAATTTTCTGGAACGTACAGTTGGTCACTTCCTAGATAAAGACGTTTCCTTTGTACAAGCACCACAAGTTTTTTATAATGCAGATCCTTTTCAATATAATCTTTTCTATGAACAACGATTAACAAATGAACAAGATTTCTTTATGCGCAGATTAGAAGAAGGGAAAGACCGCTTCAATGCAACAATGTATGTGGGAAGTAATGCATTATTCCGAAGATCTTCATTAGAAGCTATCGGTGGGTTTGCCACTGGTGTGATAACAGAAGATATGGCTACAGGGATGTTCTTGCAGACTGATAATCAGAAAACTATATTTGTAAATGAAACATTAGCTGTTGGATTATCTGCTGAAACATTCCCAGAATTGCTTAAACAAAGAGACAGATGGGCACGAGGAAATATTCAAGTTGCTCGTAAATGGAATCCTTTAAAAATAAAAGGTTTATCGTTTATGCAAAAATTATTATATTTAGATGGAATTCATTATTGGTTCTTCGGAATTTATAAAATGGTCTATTTATTGGCACCACTGTTATTTTTACTATTTTCTATTTACAGTATACAAACAGATTTTAAAACATTGCTTATCTTTTGGTTCCCTGCCTTCTTCTCTTCCATGCTAGCTTTTAAAAGAATGGCTGATAATAAAAGAAGTGTGATATGGAGTCATATTTACGAAGTATCACTAGCTCCATTTATGGCATATTCCGTACTGTCAGAGATATTCCTCAAAGAACGCGGTAAATTTAATGTGACAAGTAAAGGAATTCAAAATGACAGTCGAAATTTCCACTGGAAACTTACGATTCCCTATATTGTTCTATTACTGATGACTGTTGTTTCATTATGTATGATTGGTATTCATCTGTTTACACCTGTTCAGATATACCAAAATACAGAAATGCTAATCATTAATATTTTTTGGGTTGTTTATAACGCATTGGCTATCCTTATTGCTTTACTTATTACGGTTGAAAGACCTCGATTTAGAGGAACCGAAAGATTTACTGTCAAGCAAAGCGCTACTATTGCAAATAACCATGGCCTAGGAATTCCTTGTACCGTTATGGACCTGAGTGAAACGGGTGGAAGGATTATGTTAAATAAAAAGGAATATGACAGACTACAGTTACAGGAAGAAGATATATATCTGAATGTCGGCAAGGCGAAAGACATCAAACTAAAGAAACAATGGATTACAAAGGAAAAAGACTCATATTACTTAGGTGTTTCCTTTGTAGATATCAATTCTAACCAATATAAAGGGCTAATTTCCTTATTATTCGTTGAATCAAGTGATATTTATTCAAGTAGGGTCTATACAAAGGCTTCTGTCCTTGGCGCACTTATTCAATTTTTCTTTAAGACTGAACACAAACCAAAAAAATTGGTTCGCAAAACAATTAGAGAACAAACAAGAATGGATATCTGTATACATCTAGCTAAAAAAACGATTAATGGAAATATTGTTGATATTAGCAATACAGGGTGTCAAGTTAAGACTAGAAGAAGAATTGATCAAGATACGTTTCTTATCGAGACAGAGGATGGAAAGAAAACATCCGTTCAATTGCATTGGGAAAAGAAAAAAGGAAGACATTATTATTATGGAACAAGCTTCGGATCTAATCACATGAAGAATCGTATTGGAGCATAAATCATTTTTTTATCCGAAAATAAGAGACTGAGACAAAAGAAAATATAATTAGTAGGAAAAACGGAGCAGACTGAATACACGTAGACTCCTATGGGAGCTGCGAGAAAGTCCGAGACCCCGCAGGAACGCAGTGACGAGGAGGCTTGGCGCTCGCCCCATGGAAAGCGAAGTGTATTCAGTCTGCGGGTAATAAGCACAAATCTTCTTTCTTAAAATTAATAAAAAACCCAAACAATTATACGGAAGTTTTATCTGCATTTACGTATAATTGTTTGGGTTTATATTTAGTTGGAATACTTTTGTTCCCGCCGCTTATAAGTCTTATAAATTATTTTAAGGAAACATCCAGTTGATTATCTCTTGCTCTTTTCTTTTTTGCC
>Ga0209463_1000473_pt1 | contig 31485 bp, 33 predicted proteins | sample AgamicMgSfrz_FD_187169 | JGI IMG/M metagenome (GOLD analysis project Ga0209463, IMG submission 187169) | Agave microbial communities from Guanajuato, Mexico - Mg.Sf.rz (SPAdes) (version 2) | ecosystem: Host-associated > Plants > Phyllosphere > Phylloplane/Leaf | place: Guanajuato, Mexico...
TGGCATCAAACTCTAATACCTTTGATTCACGGATTTCCCAATGAGGTGCAAATAATTTGCATAATTCAACCGAACGATCAGTAGACCCACGATTAATAAGAATGCCATGATCAAATAATTTTGTGTGGTGCATTAACCACCACGGAAGCAGATACTCTTCGTTATAAAAATGAGAAATTAAAGTTGTGTTAATAAAAAGTCCTCCTTTCAAAATTTTGTGGAATATATCCTTATCTAATAAGATATGTTACTTGATCTAAAAAGAATGAAGAAAGATTTTTAACAAAATAGTTATTTTGTTAAATAAAAAACATGCACAAAAATTGTGCATGTAAAGTAAAAGCTATGTCTTGTCTATGTAAATATATGCTTAGTTTATATAAATCGTGTGTATGTTTGAACGAAATGGTTATTTGCAAATATAAAGAGCGCTTTTTAAGGCGCTCCATGACCAAAACTAATATTGAAAAAGAATACCGCATTATATTTTATGTATGTTCTTACTAAGTGTGCAGTTTGAAAAATCTTTCTTTTGCACAACGAAGCAGCTAGTTAATAAAACTAACTGCTTGTTGTACAAAAGAAACGCTGCGCTTACAGAAATAGTTTGTAACTTTAAGTTACAAAGATAGTATGAACAGGATTAAAAATGTTATTCAGAAGTGAAAGAAAAAAATAAAAAAGAGCACCATGCATAAGTGCTCTTTAAGATAGGAGGTAACACTTTGAGCTGGATGTTTAGGTTAAAATTATATGTCGTAGAAAAGAAATAAGACCTAAAATTTATTTTCAACCCAATAGAAAAGAGCAGCTAGCATAGGCTAACTGCTATAAGAACATTACATCCACGAATTTAAGGAGTATAAATATTTCGTGAGTTTTGTATAGTATGGACAAAAATATCAAGTTTATGTAATGAAAATTAAAATAGAGCAGTTATTTGCATTAACTGCTCCATTCGATACAATCTGGGTAAGAAGCAGATTGTATTGTGGTTATTATTAACAGAATGTTTAATTTTATTCAGTTATTTAATAAAATCCTTATTTGAAAATAAAGAGCGCCTTGGGAAAAAGGCGCTCAATGATCAAGAATTGTATCGAGAAGGATACTAAATGATTAATAATGAGATGTTCCTGATTATTGTATGTACATTTCTAATAAATGTGAAGTCTTTAAATGCATTCAAAAGAGCACGCATATAAGCATGCTCTTGGACAAGAAAGGTAGATTTCTATGAGTGGATTCCACCATACAATAATATATGCTTGTCCAGTTAAAAGGTGAAAAGTTTTAATGAAAGCGTTATTTTGCACAACAAAGCAGTTAGCTAATCTAGCTAACCGCTTCATTGTAATACACTGAGAAATTTTACTAAGCATACATATTATGAGTTGTAACTATAAGCTACAACTATAGTATAAACAGAATCGAAAATATTATACAAAAAAGAAAACTAAATAACATTTCATTTTGTATTAATTTGGAATAAAAAAAAGAGCACTTAATAAAGTGCTCTCGTGACGAAAATCATTTTGTAACGACTTTTTATAAAGAAAGGAACTCAGAATATTTTATGAAGTTATTTTCAGTTAAGTGTGTATCTTTCATAAAAAATTTTATTTTATAGAAAATGAAAAAGAGCATCGTTTGTAGATGCTCTTTGATCAAAACTTTCAGGAGAAAACAAATAATGTGAGTTCACTCACTATAAGGTATGCATAATATTCTTTTCTTGTGTAGTAAATATAAAAAAGAGCAGTTAGCAAAAGCTAACTGCTCACTTCTCGACCAAGAGAGCTAGAGTGGGAAGAATTTAAAATAACCTTTTAAATTCTTTCATAGTATCGGAATAAAATAGAATTCTATTCACTTAATACTTAAATTAGGAAGTTTAATAATTGAATGTATCTATAGCATAGAGCGGATTTCAAAATTTTTTCAAGGTGAATAAAGAATGGGTACTTATTGGGAAAAACGTAGTCACGGAGTATTTCAAGAAGCGAGAGTTGGAACGCAATAAAAAAGCAGTTAGCAAAAGCTAACTGCACAGTGAATAAGAAGTACAAAATGGTCATTCGTATTCAACCTTGGTGTACCTATATTATTAACATGTTCTAGAAATTTATTCAATAATAGAGCAGCTAACAAAAGTTAACTGCTCGCGTAAGGAAATCAGAGAAAAGATTACCGTGTCATTTGTAGTATTGACGGAATGTTGAGTTCTATTCAAGTGTAGAAACTCTCTTTCAAAAAAGGATAGGATTTATCCTAGCAATTCAAATAGGGTATACGTATATGGGCGAATTTACTAATATTATAACGCAATAACTCACTTTTCGAGATGTTAATGTTATTATTTATTTGTGAGATAATTACATTTGTAAATCGGGAGTAAAGTTAGAACTGAATAAAATAATCCTTTTAAAGTAAAGCAAACAGAATATAGTCCGGCTAGAAAACTAGAGGACACCAATTCATTAAAGCAGCAATTAAAGCTGTTTTAGGAATAGGTGTCCTTTTTATTTTGAAAAGGGAGATGAGGAAATGAAGGGGTTAAAGAATCAACTACGTGAATGGAAAAAGCAATCGAATAAGGCCAAGAAGAAAAACAAGAAAAAACGAAAAGAAAAATTAAGCACTCGTGATATTGAAGATTTAATGGGCACGCATAGACCTTGTTATGAACGAAGACATGGAGCAATAAGACAAAAGTAATTTAAAAATAAAAAGGAGTGGTCTTAAATGACTAAACAATTATCTTTCTTACCAAAAATCGATAGAACAGCGACACAAGAGGAATTAGAAGGTGTGTTGGAAAGCGTACGTATACATAGACAATTTGGGATGATGCGTAAAGAAATGAAAGTCACTCCTTCTTATGAAGTACGTGAGCATGGTCCTACACATACAGTCGGAAAACCATTAGAAGATGTTGCTATAGCAAATATTCAACAAAGTAAACGAGAAGAGTGGCTTGAAAGAATGTCAGTACGTATTGATCAGTTTCTAAATCGATTAGGAAACGGACGTGCAGGAAGTATACAAAGAGATATTATTTATAAACGATATTTAGAAGAAGAGGACGTATGTGATTACATGGTTTATAACGAAATAGGGATGTCAGAGCGTACTTATCGACGTTGGAAATCTAGAGCGTTTTATAAACTTGCTTTTGCGCTTGGATTAGAAGTTTACGAGAAAGAAGAAACCGGAGGGAATGAATAATGAATTTCGTTCAGCCAATACGTGATCCAGAGCAAATTCAGCAGCTAAAAGGTTATTTTAAGGAGAAGAGCTTACGTAATTACATTCTCTTTATTATGGGAATCAATACAGGCCTGAGAATCTCGGATATATTGAAATTGAAGGTAGGAGATGTCAAAGGTAGTCATATATCTATGAGAGAAAAGAAAACAGGGAAACAGAAACGAATACAAATTACTGCAGCATTGAAAAGAGAACTTAAATGGTTTATTGAGGAAAGGGAAGATAATGAGTACTTATTACAAAGTAGACAGGGTAGAAATCGTCCAATTGGTCGTAGCATGGCATATAAGATATTAAGTGGAGCAGCGGCAGAGTTCGGGTTAGATGAAATAGGAACACATACGTTAAGGAAAACATACGGGTATCACATGTACATGCAAACGAAAAATATAGCATTACTCATGGAGATATTCAATCACTCGTCAGAGAAGGTTACGTTACGTTATATAGGTGTAAACCAAGATGCAATGGATAAAGCAATGACTAGATTTAAAATCTAAGGGTACCGTAGTATTTTGAAAAAAACACGTTAAAAGTATGCAAGATCTTATACAGTTTTTCGGCTAATCCAGTAACAAACAAGAACCCTAAATCCATGTCAGGATAGGAATGTATAAAAAGATGCATAGGGTTTTAGAAAAAGAAAAAGGCGGATTTCTTTTGAAAGTAGGGATTCGCATTTTTCTTGCTACCGATAATAAGACGTGATGTTAACTTTACATGTATTTGTTATACATCAAAACTCCTCAGACAGCGTTCTCCCCACATGGTACAATTAGGAAAAGGAGGAGGACATCAAAATGATTTTAGAAGCAGTCATGTTGCAAGTAAAAGACGGTATGGAGACGGAGTATGAATCGGCATTTAAGCAAGCATCCTCAATCATCTCTTCCATGCAAGGATACATAAATCATGAATTACAACGCTGTATGGAGCAGAAAGGAAAATATTTGCTCCTTGTGCAATGGGAAACTTTAGAAGACCACACGATAGGATTTCGTCAATCTGAACAATATCAAGAGTGGAAAACATTATTGCATCACTTTTATGATCCATTTCCAACAGTTGAACACTTTGAACGTGTAGAGTTATCACGAAATTGAACTTGACCGTCTATTAATACTTGAAAAGTAACTTCCAATAACGAAATTTATGTAAATAAGCTGTCCACATGGGCAGTTTATTTTATTTTTCCGCATAGCGTAGGTTATTTTGCAAAATGCTGGTGGTATCTCTATACAGTTACTCATAATTTTCGCATTGTGTAACTCAAAAGAGAAAGTTAAATGAAATCAATGATAGCAAGGGATTTCGCGAAGGGGTCAGTTACACACAATATAAGATATGGGTAAGTCATTGATATAAAATAAATAGGCTCTGTTCTTATAGATTGTTGCTTTAGGGTAACATTTTTATATGTTAAAATATAAAGAAAATTGTGCGTTTATAAATAGAAAATAAACATACTATGACAAAATTAAGCAAACTGAAATGAAGTATGCATAATAAGGAAGGTGTTTAAACATGTTTTTTGTTCAAATGTCAGGTTTTCCTGGCTCTGGTAAGTCCACGCTTTCTCAACAAATTGCAAAAAGAACGGGAGCAATTATCATTGACCACGATATTGTAAAATCTGCTTTATTAAATTCCATCGAGGAAGTCTCAATTAATGCAAACCTTGCTGGTAAGATTTCATATAATATTGATTGGTCATTAATTGAATTTTACTTATCGCAAGGACAAACTGTAATATTTGATAGCCCTTGCTTATATGAAGAAATGGTCAAAAAAGGAACAGATTTATCTGAAAAATATAATGTTAAATACAAATATGTTGAATGTTACATTGATGATATGGATGAAATAAATTTTAGATTAAAAAACCGTGAAAGAATGATAAGCCAAATAAAAGAGATAATGTCAGAAGAAGATTTTAAATACACGATTGAAAATAGTAAAAAACCTTCTGAATATAAGTGTTTAGTTGTAGATACTGCACAACCGTTAGAGAATTACATTCTGGATGTTATAAAATACATAAATGAATAAATATAAATAATTTTACCACTGCCGTAACGGATGTGTTGTTGTATATTAATTATTATCATTCGACAGTATTCTTAAGGGGAACGATATGAACTATTATGTAGCTTCAAGCTTATGAAAATAAGTGGCAGAGTCGTGACCGCTTTTTGGCAGGAAATGTGCCGGTTGTTTTGGAATCAACGTGATATATTTGTATTGTGAGAAGTGGCGGAAAACACAATTCATAAAGATTTCTTTAAAATCTATATATTGTCTAAGCGGTTTCATAATGACGGCGCATAAAATCCGAAACCAGCAGATGGTAACGATTGAATGATATCGTTAATAAGAAGAGCTTTTGTTCTTCTTCCAGTTACTTAATATTGTTGATGCATATTAGCGGATCATCATTAAGTGAATGGAAGAAGGATAAAACTTCACGTACCGGAATTAAAGTACAAATTAATAATCTATAAAAAAAGCATCCATTCGGGTGCTTTTTATTTTGGAGGAGGTTGAATGATGGAAGGTAAAACATTAGATGATGTAATTGTTATCTTAAAAATATAACAATATATGTGAATGGTGAAGAAGCATTAAAGGGTCTGGAACATTTGATTAAGGAGGATTAAGAGTAATGAAACTAATTAAACAAGAACAAGTCTCAGTAGTATATAAGACTTGTTCTTAGAATCTAATTTTATTTATTTACAATATGATGAAATATTTCTTCATTTACAGTAGGATCTAGATTTGATACTAGTTTATGAAAATTTATTTGTTCTTGAATGATTTCTTCTTTATTGCAATTTGATAATACCATTTGATTAATTTTAAGGCGAGCAGAGTGAGCGATTTGATTATCTAAATAAGGAGAATGTTTAATTATAGGAAGACATTCGTTTAATTTTAGCTTTTGAATTGTGTATTCGCGATTGAAGTAATCATAGAACGTACAGACAGGTTCATTAAAATTATGTTCACAAAGCACTATAGTGAATTCATCAGAACCTTCTTGTAAAGCTTTAAAGTGTTGCAATTGTGTTAAGAGATATTTTACAAACTCTATATCTGTTGGGTCTTCTTTGATGGTATCGAGTATGCTTTTAGCAACTCTGTATGATCCAATTATACCTATAAAGAAATCAGTAGAAGCAAAAAATTTCTGAAAGCCTGTTAATGCTACATTTCCTTCGGAATTAGTTCCTTGTCCATCTGAAATAACTGAAATTATTTCTTTTGTTTCAACAATTGTAAGTAAACTCAAAATATTTAGCTCCTTTCATATATAGAATTATAACAAAAAATAAGGTTTTTATTTTAGTCAAAATAAATATTAGAAAAACAAATTGCTTTTTAGTTTGAGGGAGATGGAAGAAGAGATGCAAACACTTAAAGAACTAGCTTATTCTCTTTTTATATGTTTAAGAGATAAGTATTTTATTTGGGAGTTTAAACGTGAGATACAAAAGTTAAAGGATGATTTTAGTGAAGGAGTGAGAAAAAATGAAATTAACTAAACAAGAACAAGCGGTTGCAATTGGTACATTCATTTCAATGTTAGGACAGGACCTTGTGAATGAGCGTATCGATAAACAGAAATTAGAAAATGCAATTCCGATCTTTAATGAATTGGAAGATAATACCACACCGAAGCAAAAGAGAGAAGCGATGATTAGTTTGCTTGAAAAAGCGGTAGATGAATTCTTAAAGCAATAGCCATAAAAAAAGGAAAAGCAACTCGCTTTGGGGTGCGAATCACTTTTCTTGATGGCAATGTTAACTTTATTATAACAACTTGTATTTATTTGGTAAATATATAATCGGAATATTCTTTCCAAGGGAGTGAGACAGATGCAAGTCTATTGTTCTAACTGTAATGAAGATTACAATATGCAACCACAAGTAGCACAGCTTCCAAAAAGAATTGAGAAGTGTTTCTACATTTGTCCTCATTGTGATTATGAGCATGTTGCTGCATATGTGAATGATAAGGTTCGTAAGCATCAAGCTGACATTGCAAAGTGTCACGAACGGATTAATAAAAATAATCTGGCAGTCGAGGATGAAATGAAACGGTTGAGGAAGAGGATGGAAGGTGCCAAGTAAACCACTCAAGCCGTGTAAGTCGTTAGGTTGCAATGAACTAACACGGGATAAGTATTGTGCTAAACATATCGAAAAGGAAAAAGAAATCGTAAGATATTATGACAAACATATTCGAAACAAAAGCTCACGTTCATTCTACAACTCAAGATTGTGGAAGGATATGCGTGAGCTTATTTATCGTAGAGATCATGGCTTATGTGTTCAATGCAGAAGCAAGGACATCATTAAGATAGGTGATGTAGTCGATCATATCATTCCTATCCGTGTTGATTGGTCGAAACGATTAGAACCATCTAATTTACAAACGCTTTGCCATGCTTGCCATAATAAGAAAACAAAAGAAGATGAGAAGAAAAGCAAACAATAATTCGAAAGAAAAAAATCATAAACATCCCCCCAACATGAAAAAGCAAAAGGCGACTTCCTGGAGACCGCCGCCTAGCTTTCCGTGTAAAAAGTTCGTTTTATTCCATAAAAGGGGGTTCAGCCGAGGGAGGTGTTTCTCATAGGAAGGAAAGCGAAGCCGATTCATTTGCATTTATTAGAAGGTAATACAAATCGGTTGACAAAAGATGAAATTGAGCAGCGATTAAAAGCCGAAAAACAGTTACAAGCAAAAAAGGACAAGGTAAAGCCACCAACATGGTTAGATTTAGTTGCAAAGAAAGAGTTTAGGAGAATTGCTGGTGAATTACTGGAGCTAGACGTTATTACAAACATAGATGTGAATGCATTAGCAACGTATTGCGATGCTTATTCTGACTATGTTGAATGCACCAAAATTATCCGAGAAGAAGGACTCCTTGTTGAATATACCAATAAGGCAGCTGAAACTAATAAAGTTCCACATCCACTACTTACAAAGAAGAAACAGTTGCATGAACAAATGAAGGCTTTGGCTGTTGAGTTTGGTCTTACACCGAGTGCAAGAGCGAAAATTGTCATTCCAAATATAAAACAAGGTCCTAAAACAAACGTAGAGAAGGAGTTTGACGTATAACATGATCAGACAATGGATGTTGGACTACTGTGATGATGTATTAAATGGTGAAGTTGTTGCTTGTCAGAAGCATAAACAAGCTTGTAGACGATTTTTAAGAGATATTGATCGTGAAGGATCTGAAGATTTCCCGTATGTTTTTAAGGAGGAAAAAGCGCTTCGTTTCTTAAAATGGATGTCTCTTTTTAAACATACAAAAGGAAAATTAGCAGGTCAGAGAATTGAACCACATTCCATACAAATTTTCGTATTTAGCAACATTTACGGATGGGTTCATCGTAATACAGGATTAAGGCGATTTAAAAAGGCGTATTGGCAAGTTGGACGTAAAAACGCAAAGTCTCAATCTTTAGCGTGTGTAGGCTCTTATGAAGCAATGGCATTTGGTGAAAATATGTCAGAAGTCTACATTGGTGCTACGAAAACAGAACAAAGTAAAATTGTCTGGAATGAAATTAAAGCACAAATGAATGGATGTGAGGATTTAAAAGGAAAGTTCAATATTGCGTATGGGAAAATTGAACATCTTAAAACGGATTCTTTTATTTCAGCGCTATCAAAAGATGCTGGGAAATCTGGTGATGGACTGAATGTTCAGTGCGGAATTATTGATGAATATCATGCACATCCTACTTCTGAAATTTATGATGTTCTGGTATCAGGTTCGGGCGCTCGTCCGAATCCACTCATGATGATTATAACGACAGCTGGTTTCAATTTGAGTCATCCTTGCTATCGTGTGGAGTATCAATATGTTTCTAAGATTTTGGACCCTAATATTGATATTGAAAATGAAGAATATTTTGTCATGGTTAATGAATTAGATAAAGATGATGAGATTACGAATCCAGAGGTGTGGGAGAAAGCAAATCCAATCCTATGTAGTTATGAAGAAGGGCGTTCTTTCTTAAAAGGAGAACTTCAATCAGCTCTTGATGTGCCCGAGAAAATGCGTAATTATCTTACGAAAAATATGAATAGATGGGTGGATATGAAAGAAAATGGCTACATGGATATGCAGAAATGGAAAGATTGCAAAGAAACAGTGGAATTATCCGAATTAAAAGGGTTGGAATGCACAGTAGGTGTCGATTTATCTGCAAAAATTGACTTAACAAGTATTTCATTTGAGTTTAAAAAGGATGATAAGTATATCGTAATTAGTCATAGCTTTATGCCAGAAGATACGTTAGCTGAAAAGAGACAAACGGATAAAGTTCCTTATGATCTGTGGGTACAACAAAAATGGATCACAACAACACCTGGTGCAGTAGTTGATTATGAATATATTAAAACACATATTAGAAATATGGAAAAAGATCATAAATTTAAAATTAAAGAAATATGTGCTGATCCATGGAATGCAACGCAATTTATGCAAGACATGGAGGCGGAAGGGTATACCATGATAGAGATACGTCAAGGTATGGCAACCTTATCAGGTCCTACAAAGGATTTTCGTGAACAAGTGTATCAAAAGAAGATCATCCATAACAACAACCCGGTACTGAACTGGGCAACTAGTAATGCTATAACAAAACAGGATGCTAACGAAAATATCATGTTGGACAAGTCGAAAACAACGGAAAGAATTGATCCGATAGCAGCTGTCATTAACTCACATGTTCGATGCATGCTCAATTCTGGTGAAATGGACTTAAATTCCTATATTTTAAGTCAAGATTTCTCATTCTAGGGGGAATTACATGCGATTCTTATTATTTTTTATAAGTATTTTAGAGGATATTCTATTAATTTCAGGGTTGTCCATCATTGTAGGGACGACTTTTTTTGTTAATCCGATTTATGGATGGTATCTGTTAGGGATTATTCTCACAATGATGGGGGTGGTAATGATAAGAAGATAGAAAGGAGGTGAAACATTTGATTTTTCGGCAGTTATTTAGAAATCAGGATACGACAGATTTAAAAAATCCTTCTCCTTGGTTTAAAAGTTTATTTGGATATCAAGCCGCAAGCGGTGAAAAGGTAACGGTTGAGTCCTCTTTAGGTGTTCCAACAGTTTATCGGTGTATTAATATCCTTGCAAATAGTGTTGCGATGCTTCCGTTCCAAACGTTTAAAAAGACAGCGAAGGGAAGGGAACGGGATAAGGCACATCAAGTATATTTTGTTCTAGAAAGAAGACCCAATCCTTATCAAAGCCCATTCAAATTCAAACATTTAATTGAAACACACCGTAATACATGGGGAAATGCCTACATCAATATTCATTGGGGTGTGGATGGAAGACCAAAAGAATTATGGGTACTGAATCCAGCTGTTACAACGCCCACTGTGGACCTAAAGACCAATAAGCTATGGTATTTCACTAGTTTGCCAGACGGCACACCTATAAAAATACCTGATGATGACATTATTCATCTTACAACATTGTCTACTGATGGTCTAAAGGGGAAACCCCCTATTCAAATTGCAAGGGAGTCTATAGGTAGCTCACAGGCGGCACAGAAGTTTAAAGGTAAGTTCTTTACAAACGGTGCAGCGCATAGCGGAATATTAAAAACGCAACAAGCACTTGGCAAAGAGGCAAAAGAAGTACTTCGTGATGCATGGGAAGAGGCAAATACAGGATTAAATAATGCTCAAAGAATTGCCATTTTAGATGCTGGTTTAGAATTTGAGAAGGTTGGTATGCCTTTAAAGGATGCCCAATTTATTGAAGGTATGAAATTTGATAAGGGCGAGATTGCAAATATCTTTAACATTCCGTTGCACATGATTAATGAGTTAGATCGTGCTACTTTCTCCAATATTGAGCAACAGGCGTTAGATTTTATTCAAAATACTTTGAGCCCAATTCTTATACAGTATGAAGAAGAGTTTTCTTATAAATCATTTTCGTTTAATGAACAAAAACGATATTATCTAAAGTTTAATCTGACAAGCTTATTACGTGCTGATTCTAAATCACGAGCAGAATTCTACAAAATTATGTTAGATGCTGGTGCATTTTCTATTAATAAGGTGCTGGAACTAGAGGACATGGACGGGATTGGGGAATACGGTGATAAACATCGCGTTGACTTAAACCATGTATCTATTGAGATTGCCGATGAATACCAATTAGCGAAAGCTAATGGAGGGGCACTACAGAAGGGAGGTGAGGACGATTAAAGACGTATTTACTATTAAAAATCAAACGGAATCGTCAGCAGATCTATTTATCTATGGTGACATCATAAATAATACAGGTTGGAAATGGGATGATTCTGATATTATGCCGGATGATGTAAAAAACATTTTAGGGCAATTGGATGATAAAAGTAACCTTAATATCTATGTAAATAGTGGTGGTGGTTCTGTATTTGCTGGTTTAGCCATTTATAACATGTTAAAGCGCAATAAGGCTCAGAAAACTGTTTATGTAGATGGTGTTGCAGCTTCTATCGCTTCCGTAATCGCCCTGGCTGGTGATCGTGTTGTTGTCCCTTCTAATGCTTTCTTAATGATTCATAAGCCTTGGACATATGCAGCTGGAAATGCAATTGATTTCCGAAAAGCAGCAGAGGACCTTGATAACATCGAGTCAGGAATCATGAATGTATACAAAGAAAACTTAAAAGAAGGCGTTGAAATTGAAGAAATTCAACAATTAGTAGATGCTGAGACTTGGTTAAGTGGTGAAGAAGCTGAAAAATACTTCAATATTGAAGTTGTAGAAGCGAAAGACATCGCAGCTTGTAGCAGTGATTACTTTGATAAATATCAAAAAACACCAAATAAGATTGTAGCAAAGGCTCCTTCTATTCCAAATAAGGATAATAACGAACAATTAAAAATACAAAACGCACTAGACCTGTTAGAGCTATAGGTCTATTTTTGTGCCAAAACAAGGAGGAAATACCGAATGGATAAACGTGAACAAGAGTTACGTCAAAAAGTTGTTGATTTAAAAGCGAAAGCAGAAGAATTTAACAATAGCGGTAAATATGAAGATGCAAAGGCAAAAATTGAGGAAGCGAAAAACGCAAAAAATGAATTGGATAACTATCTAGCAATGATGCAAATTCAAGTTTCTGACCCTGTAAATTCACAAGCAGGAGTTTTGCCTCCATCATCAGTTAAAAATGAAGATCCATCGTACAAAGAAGTATTTATGAAAGCTATCCGTGGTCAAAATTTAAGTCATGAAGAAGCAAGCGTTATGCAGGAATACAAAGCGGCCTTATCTGAGAATTCAGGTAAAGATGGTGGCTATATTGTTCCAGAAGATATTACGACAACTATTAATCAATTAAAACAAACGGTTGATAGCCTAGAACAATATGTAAATGTACAACCTGTATCAACAAACAAGGGAGCCCGTACACTAGAAAAACGTGCAGCATCTACACCTTTTGCGCCATTATCTGAGTATGGTAAGCCAAATGCAATGCAAGAAATTGCTTCTCCTGAATTCGATCGTTTATCTTATGCAATTGAGGATTATGCAGGCTTTTTACCAGTACCAAATGATTTGTTAGATGATACAGATCAAGCTTTAGAAAGTTATTTACGTCAATGGATCGCGAAAAAATCTATTGCAACTCGAAACTATTTGATTTTACAAGAAATCAATAAACTAACAAAAGTTGATTTAAAGGATTATAACGGTCTTAAAACAACATTAAACGTTACACTAGATCCAATATTTGCAGCAGCAGCTAACATTTTTACAAACCAAGATGGATTTAATTACTTAGATCAATTAGAAGATAAAAATGGACGTCCACTACTTCAACCAGATCCAACAAATCCAACTCGTAAGTTATTTTCCGGTAAGCCCGTTATTGTTTTGTCTAATAAAACAATTGCTACAGATAAAGACGGAAAAGCACCTTTCATTGTTGGTGACTTAAAAGAGGCAGTTATTCTTTGGGATAGAAAACAATTATCTATTGATATGACCAAAGAAGGCGGAAATGCTTGGAGAACAAACACTTCTGAGTTTCGAGCAATCGAACGTGAAGATGTTACATTATGGGACCAAGAAGCAGTTGTATATGGGCAAATTACGATTGCGCCTAAAACAGGGGCTTAATAAAGTAGGAGGTGTCCTTCTTGGTACTAACATTAGAGGAAGCGAAAAAGTATCTTCGTGTGGATGGTGATGAGGAGGACGATCTCATTACATCTTTCGTAATAGCAGCTGAAATATATATTAAAAATGCTACAAGTAAAAATGTGGATTTAAAAAGTGAGCTTGCTAAATTAGCAGCTCGTATTTTAATTGCTCATTGGCATGAAAACCGTGAGGCGGTTGGGAAAGCAGAACAATTAGCATTTAGTTTGCAATCGATATTAGTTCAGTTGCAATATTGTGGTGGTGATTCAAGTGAATCCAGGTGAATTAGATAAACGTCTTACATTTCAAGTGAAAGATGATGAAGCAAAGAGCCCAGACGGTGATCCAATAGAAGGTTACAAGGATTCCTTTACTGTATGGGGCTCTTTTATTTTTTTAAAGGGAAGAAAATACTTTGAAGCAGCGGCAGCTAATAGCGAAATTCAAGGTGAAACAGAAATCCGATATCGTGCTGATGTGAATGCTGATATGAAGATTAAATATAAGAACGTAATTTATGACATTGTTTCAGTTATTCCAACTGAAAAACACACCTTATCAATTATGTGGAAGCGTGGTGGAATGAATGGCTGATGGTGTTGATTTTTTAGGCTTTGATCGCTTGATATCTGAATTAGAACAAATGGGTTTACGTGGAGAAAAGATTGAAGACGGAGCACTTGCGGCTGGTGGTGAGCAAATTCGAAAAGCTATTGCTGAAAGAAGTGAACCAAGGAGTTCAAGCCCTAAAAAACCGTCCAAAAGTGAACCTTGGCGTACAGGCCAACATTTGCTTGATAATATACGGGTTACAAAGGCGCGAATGGAAAATGGTGTGAAAACGATCAAGATTGGAATAGACAAAGCGGATCGTTCTCCATATTTCTATGGAAAGTTTTTAGAGTGGGGTACTTCTAAAATGCCGGCACATCCATTTATAGAACCCGGTTTTAACGCTTCTAAAGCGGATGCGGTACGTGCTATGACAGACATCTTAAAGAATGAGATGAGGCTGAATATATGATAAATTTACGACCTCAAATCGTCCAAGCTCTTGAAAATAATCAGGAGCTTGTTTCTTTATTGGGTGGAAGACGTGTTTATTATCGTAAAGCTAAAAATGCTGAAGAGTTTCCACGGATTACATTTTTTGAATTAGACAATAGACCAGATGGGTTTGCGGATAATGATGAAAGTGAAAGTGAAATCACATTCCAAATCGATATCTGGTCAAAAGGTAGTACAACAGCAATCCATCAAAAAGTAAATGAAATCATGAAAGATATTGGTTTCTCACGTTATGCAGTAGCTGATTTGTATGAAGATGATACACAAATTTTTCATTACGCGATGCGTTTCGCGAAAGGAGTGGAGTTATAGATGGCTGGAGAAATTATTACAATTAGTTCGACTGTCGGTGTAGATAGTCTTGTTTATGCAAAACTATTAAAAGATGATGCATCAGGTGTTTCATATGCAGATGTAAAGAAGTTAGAAGGGGCAGTAAAGGTTAAAACTTCTAAAAAAGTAGCTTCAGAAATTATGTGGAGTGATAATAAAAAATCAGAGATTGCTGAATCTGACGGAGAAGTGGAAGTTGAAATTGAAGTTCGTGGACTTTCCTTATCAGCGAAAGCAGATATTGAAGGGTATCCAGAAGTTACAGATGGCGTATTAGATGAAAAACGAGAGGGAGAAAAGCCATATTTAGCAATTGGATGGCGCTTTTTAAAGGCCAATAGTAAATACCGTTATGTTTGGTTACTCAAAGGGAAGCTTTCACAAGAGGAGGAAGAAGCTGAAACTAAGAAGGATAAACCAAACTTCCAAACTACAAAACTTAAAGGCTCATTCATTGAACGTGACTTTGATGATAGACCTAAATTTACAGCTGATGCTGACGAGCCTACATTCACAAAAGCTATCGGAGACAATTGGTTCAAAAAGGTATATGAAAAAACAGCAACACCACCAGCAGGAAAGTAAGAGGGGGCAAAAGCTCTCTCTTTTTTATTAACTAAGGAGGAATACCTATGAAACTAACATTAGTAATCAATAAAGAAAAGAAAACTTTTAATTTACCGGAGTTCATTCCGGCTCGTTTGATTCGTCAAGCACCTGAACTTGCTGATATTCCAAACAATCCTGGGCCTAAGGATATGGATAAAATGGTTCAATATGTAGTAAAAGTTTACGGTGAACAATTTACATTGGATCAATATTGGGACGGCGTGGATGCCCGTAAATTCTTATCGACAACTTCAGATGTAATTAATGCAATTATTAATGCAACTGTGGAAGCGGCTGGTGGTACACCAGGAACTGGAGAAGAAACAAACCCAAACGCGTAGAGGGAGGAGGGCTAACGTTCAGTGAGTTTATGGACGAGCTCTACCTCTCTTTATTACGTCAGGGGTATAAACATCATCATATCGATAATGAAATGGATATCTGGCATTATTTAAGGCTAAATCAAAAATATCGTGAACAAGATCATTCAAACAGTGAAAATCATAACTCAAATGAAATTGAAGTTCCGGCAGAAAACATTATTTAATGAGGGGGTGAGACTATGGCGAATGAAATGAATAATTTGGTCGTTAGGCTATCCCTTGATAACGTAAATTTTCGGCAAGGTATCGCAAACTCTGGTCGTGCGGTTAGGACATTACAGAATGAGCTGAAATCTGTTAGTACTGGAATGGGTGGATTCGCAAGTGCTAGTCAACAAACACAAGCGAAAATGAACACACTTAGTAGGCTTATTGATGCACAAAAAGAAAAAGTGAAAGCATTACGACAAGCTTATGATCAAAATAAGGCTAAATTAGGTGAAAATGATGCAGCAACTCAAAGATATGCTTCACAAGTGAATAAAGCAGTTGCTGATTTAAATAGATTTGAAAATGAATTAAAGCAAGTAAACCGTCAAGCTGAACAAAAAGGGATGGATAAGTTAAACAATTCTTTAAAATCTTTACAGGCTGAATTTCAGTCTATTACAACAGGTATGGGCGGCTTTTCTAATGCAACGGAACAAACACGGGCGAAAGTAGACGTTCTGTCTCGTATAGTAGATAAGCAAAAAGAGAAGGTTAGGGAACTTCAACAAGCCTATAATCGTGCAAAAACAGAAGAAGGTGAAGCAAGCCAATCAGCACAGCGATATGCAGAACAAATCCATCGAGCAACAGGTGAACTAAATCGATTTGAAAACGAATTACGTCAGTCGAACCACGAATTAGAACAACAAGGAAATCGTTTATTAAACTTCGGTACTCGTATGGAGACGTTAGGTAATCATTTGCAAAATGCTGGTATGCAAATCGGTATGGTGTTTGGTGGAATGACTTATGCAATAGGTCGGGGTTTAAAATCGGCTGTAGAAGAATCCATGAATTTTGAGCAACAAATGGCCAATGTTAAAGCTGTATCTGGTTCTACTGGAGAAGAAATGAAGAAATTAAGTGAATTAGCTGTCAACATGGGAGAAACAACAAAATACTCTAGTGTTCAAGCAGGACAAGGTATAGAGGAATTAATAAAAGCTGGAGTTAGTTTAACAGATATTATAAATGGTGGTTTAGAGGGTGCTCTTAACTTAGCGACAGCAGGAGAACTAGAATTAGGTGAAGCGGCAGAGATTGCATCCACAGCCTTAAATGCATTTAAAGCAGATCATCTTTCAGTTGCGGATGCAGCAAACATTTTATCTGGAGCCGCTAATGCTTCAGCAACAGATGTACGGGAGTTAAAATACGGTCTTTCAGCTTCATCAGCAGTAGCAGCAGGAGCTGGAATGACATTTAAGGATACAGCTACTACGTTAGCGGTTTTTGCACAAAATGGTTTAAAAGGCTCTGATGCAGGTACTTCTTTAAAAACAATGCTTATGCGATTAAATCCAACAACAAAAGAAGCATATAATCAAATGAGGGATTTAGGGTTAATTACTTATAATGCACAAGCTGGTTATGATTTTCTTGTTAAAAACGGTATACAACCAGCTTCAAGGAGCGTCGGTGATATTGAGCAAGCTTTAGAAGGCTATGTAATGAAAATAGAAGGTGCGAAAAAGTGGAATGACAAGTGTGATACCACATTTCGTGAATTAGCTACAAGTTCAGCGTTCCTATCATCAAAATTCTATGATCAACAAGGACATATTCAAAGCTTAGAAAATATTTCGGGAACACTTCATGAATCAATGAAAGATTTAACAGATCAGCAACGTAGTATGGCTTTGGAAACGTTATTCGGATCGGATGCTGTACGTGGTGCAACTATTCTTTTCAAAGAAGGTGCGAATGGGGTAAACAGTATGTGGGATGCCATGTCAAAAGTGACAGCCGCTGAGGTTGCAGCCACTAAGATTGATACGTTAAAGGGACGCCTTACATTACTAGATTCAGCGTTTTCGACGATGAAAAAGACAATTGGTGATGCGCTAGCCCCTGTGGTTAGTGTTTTTGTTGCTGGGTTGCAGAAACTTGTGGATGGATTCAACGCATTACCTGGACCAGTACAAAAGGCTATCGCAATTACAGGTGGTATTGTTCTTGCGCTTACAGCAATAGCAACAGCAATAGGTGTTGTTCTTGCAGCATTCGGGATGATCATGTCAGGAATTGGAGCATTAGCAACAGCGTTAGGAATTGCTGGTGGTGCTGCAGGTCTTGCTGGTGCTGCAGTTGGTATGTTAGGAAGTGCATTAGGATTGCTTCTTGGACCTGTTGGTTTAATAGCAGCAGCTCTTATTGGAACTGGGGTTGTCGCATATAAAGCATATCAAAAAGCAACTGAAGACAGTATCGCTTCAGTAGATCGTTTTGCTACCAATACAGAGGGGAAAGTAAGTTCTTCCACAAAGAAAGTTCTTGGTGAGTATTTCAAGCTGTCTGATGGTATTAGACAAAAGTTAACTGAAATTAGATTGAACCATGAAGTGATAACAGAAGAGCAGTCACAAAAATTAATAGGTCAATATGATAAGTTAGCTAATACAATTATTGAAAAAACTAATACAAGACAGCAAAAAGAAATTGAAGGACTTAAAAAATTCTTTGCTGATTCATATGTATTGACCGCTGAAGAAGAGAACAAACGAATCGAACAGTTAAATCAACATTATGAACAAGAAAAGCTAAAAACACAGGAAAAGGAAAATAAAATTAAAGAAATTTTACAAACAGCAGCTAGAGAAAATAGAGAATTAACGACCTCCGAACGCATCTCTTTACAAGCATTGCAGGATGAAATGGACAGAGTTGCTGTAGAGCATATGTCTAAAAATCAAATGGAGCAAAAAGTTATTCTTGAAAATATGCGCGTACAGGCCAGTGAGATTTCAGCTAGACAGGCAGCAGAAGTTGTAGAGAATAGCGCTAAAGCAAGGGATAAAGTGATTGAAGATGCGAAAAAGACCCGTGATGAAAAAATTGCTGAGGCGATTCGTCAACGTGATGAAAATAAAACCATTACAGCAGATGAAGCGAATGCAATCATCGCTGAGGCGAAACGTCAGTATGACAGTACAGTGTCTACAGCTAAAGACAAACATAGAGAAATTGTAGATGAAGCTAAATCACAAGCTGGTGAACATGTGAATCAAGTAGATTGGGAAACTGGTCAAGTGAAGTCGAAATACCAGGTTATGAAAGATGATGTTGTTCGAAAAATGAAAGAAATGTGGTCAGATGTTACCAACAAATATGAGGATATGAAAACATCGGCAAACAGTAAGGTGGAAGAAATAAAAAATACAGTTTCAAAGAAATTTGAAGAAAAGAAAAAAATTGTTACAGATAAAATGGAAGAAATAAAACGTGGCATTGAAGATAAGTGGAATACAGTTGAAAAATTTTTCAAATCTATAAATTTACGTTCCATTGGTAAGTCAATTATAGAGGGCCTTGAAAAAGGCTTAGATGATGCTACAGGCGGCTTATATAGTAAAGCGAAAAGCATAGCTGGAGAGATTAAAAATACAATTGCGGGAGCATTAGATATAAACAGTCCATCAAAAGTTATGATTCCTTTAGGAAGTGCCGTTCCAGAAGGTCTTGGGGTTGGTATAGATAAAGGGAAAGTATTTGTAGTAGACGCTGCGAAACGAGTCGTAGGTGCCTTGAATTATCAAATGAGCAACATTGGATCAGCATTTTCAGGTATGGCGTCCGATGGCTTACGTAAAATTTCAGAAAGTGATATATTCCAATTTAATGGGGATGATCCGCTATCGAAATATTTTAATGCTATTTTTGTAGATGGAGATTATCTAAATGATTGGCTTACACATATACCAGAAAGTATGCATGACGTTGTGAAAGAAATCGGACGTCAAATGGAACGATTTGAAGGTCTTTCAATTAATGAGGTTAGAAGCTTCCCTAGATGGAGAGAAGTTTTATCAGATAACCCAGGAGAAGTTTGGTATAGACCATTAGAATCACCTGAGCAACGTAGTTATGCGAATCAAATTGAAAAAGAACTAAATCTCACTTTGAATATGACCAATGTTTTAGATGGAAAAGAGTTAGCAAATGGAAGTTACACTTATACTACAAAGCTTCAAGATCGTGAACAAAAAAGAAGAGCGGAATTTTAAGGGTGGTGAACATGTTGGGGAAACTCAGTTTTACTTTTAATAAGATTAAAAAAGATTATGTTCAAATGCTAGTTGGAAGAAAACGCCCTTCCTGGGCTCCAGTTAAAAGGAATTTAGTAAGAGTCCCTCATCATGCAGGGGCTCTTTTTCTTAATACAGAAACGGAGGAACGTCGTATTGATGTTCCTCTTGTAATTAAAGCGAAAAAAGATATGGCTGATTTACAAAAGGTAAAAGAAGACTTAGCGGATTGGCTTTATACAGAGCAACCTGCTGAACTTGTTTTTGATGATGAATTAGATAGGACTTATCTAGCATTAATCGATGGTTCTGTTGACTTGGATGAAATAATTAATAGAGGTAAAGGCGTTATTACTTTTGTTTGTCCAATGCCATATAAATTAGGAAAACAAAATACTCACACGTTCTCTCAAAAAGGTGATACTGAAGTTACAACTTCTTTTATTAATCAAGGGAATATAGAAGCACCTCCAATTATTGAAATCGAAGCACAGAAACCAAGTACATTTTTAGATGTTTGGTTTGGTGAGTCCCCTTATAATCGCGATTACTTTAGAATCGGTTATCCTTTAAAAACAGAGCAACTACCTGTAGAGAGAAATCAAAGGCTGATATGGGATGAAATGACTACCACTGTTGGGTGGAGTAAAGTAAGTTCAATGGAAGATGGCAACCCAGTCGGTGAAATGAAATCAGACGGTTATCAATTTTATTGCTCTAATTATGGTACAGGGACAGGAAAAGGATGGAATGGTGCAGCTGTTAAAAAAAATATACCTAATGGGCCAGTGCAAGATTTTATTATGCAGGCTTATGTTACATGTAAAAGTAAACGTATCAATGAGATGGGGCGAGTGGAAATAGCGATATTAGATGAAAACAGTAAAGTGCTTTCGAAAATAGCTATGACTGATGTATTTTGGCAAGCTGAACAAAACTTCGGAACAATGGTAATCGGTTATGATAATAAACCAGGAAGAAGAAGTTTAATTCATGAAAGTGGAGATTATCCAAACACTTGGAACCAGTATCAAGGGCGATTGTGGATAGCTAGAACAGGAAGTGTATGGGAAGCGTATATTTCGAAATTCCTCCCGGGGACGGAAAAAGATGATTCTGAACGATTTGTGCGGTGGACGGATGAAAATAACTATCACATGGAAAAAGCGGCGCAAATTCAAATCAGTATTATGCAATGGCAAGATGTTCCGCCCGTAGAAGCGATGTCAGTTAGTGATTTAAAGTTTTGGAAAGTAAATTTAAATACCAAAAACGATCCGCCTTACATTTTTGATGCAAGAGACAAAATTATTATTGATACAGAAAAAAGTCTTGTAACAATTAACGGTAAGAATGCAATTAATTTAAAAGACATTTTTAGTAATTTTCCAACTGTAATACGTGGCGAAAATTTAATCGAAATAATGCCACCAGATGTTAAAGCGACCGTTAGTTATAGGGAGAGATATAGATGAGAACACCAAGCGGCATTTTGCATGTTGTGGATTTTAAAACAGATCAAATCGTTGCAGCTATTCAGCCGCAGGACTATTGGGATGATAAAAGGCATTGGGAAATCAAAAACAATGTTGATATGTTGGATTTTACTGTTTTTGATGGAATAACTCATTCGGCTACGTTACAACAACAAAATCTTGTTTTAAAAGAAGTTCGCGACGGAAGAATTGTACCATATGTTATTACAGAAGTTGAGAAGAATTCTGATAAACGATCCATTACTACATATGCTTCAGGAGCTTGGGTTCAAATTGCTAAGTCAGGAATTATAAAACCGCAACGAATAGAAGGTAAAACGGTAAACGAATTTATTGATATGGCCCTAGTAGGAATGAAATGGAAACGTGGGAAAACGGATTATGCGGGATTCCACACTATGACCATTGATGAATTTATTGATCCCCTAACATTTTTAAAGAAAATAGCTTCTTTATTCAAATTAGAAATTCAGTACCGTGTTGAGATTCAAGGGTCACAAATAATTGGATGGTATGTTGATATGATTCAAAGACGTGGTCGAGACACTGGGAAAGAAATAGAGTTGGGTAAAGATTTGATAGGCGTTACACGTACGGAACATTCAAGAGATATTTGTACAGCACTAGTCGGATTTGTGAAAGGCGAAGGCGATACCGTAATTACAATTGAAAGTATCAATAGGGGACTTCCCTATATTGTTGATAATGATGCATTTCAACGATGGAATGAACGTGGTAAACATAAATTTGGTTTTTATACACCAGAAACAGAAGAATTAGACATGACTCCAAAACGTTTAATGACGTTAATGGAAATAGAATTAAAAAAACGTGTCAATTCTTCAGTTTCTTACGAAGTAGAAGCACAATCGATCGGACGTATTTTCGGACTAGCACATGAACTAATTAACGAGGGCGATACTATCCGAATCAAGGATACAGGCTTCACGCCTAAGTTATACCTTGAAGCACGGGTAATTGCTGGTGATGAATCTTTTACGGATCCTACACAAGATAAATATGTGTTTGGTGATTATCGCGAAATTACTGATCCAAATGAAGAACTACGAAAAATATATAATCGTATTCTTAGTTCACTAGGAAGTAAGCAAGAACTGATAGATCAGTTAGATGAATTAGTGAAAGATGCAAATGAAACAGCTAGTAATGCTAAGAAAGAATCCGAAGCAGCGAAAACACTGGCTGAAAAAGTTCAAGAGAATCTTAAAAATAACACGGTAGAAATCATTGAAGCTAAAAATCCACCAACAACAGGACTTAAACCTTATAAAACACTTTGGCGTGATATTAGTAATGGGAAGCCTGGTATTTTAAAAATATGGACAGGTGCAGCGTGGGAATCGGTTGTTCCTGATCCAGAAACTATCAAGGAAGAGACACTAGCGCAGGTTAATAAGGATATCGAATCTACAAAAACAGAATTAAACAAAAAGGTTCAAGAAGCACAAAATCAAGCTACAGGACAATTCAACGAAGTACAGGAAGGGTTACAAGGTGTCAGTCGTACAATTTCTAATATCGAAAATAAACAAGGTGAAATCAATAAAAAAGTAACTCAGTTTGAACAAGATTCTAATGGATTTAAAACTTCTATTGAATCGTTAACAAAAAAAGATACTGATATCAGCAATAAATTAAATACAGTCGAACAAACTGTAGAAGGTACAAAGAAAACTATTTCTGATGTGCAGCAAACAACAAGTGACCTAAAGAAAACAACTACTGAAATAGAAGAAAAAGCTGGGAAAATCAGCGAGAAGTTAACGAGTGTAGAAACAAAGGTTAATAGTGATAAAGCTGGCGGACGTAACCTTTTATTAAAATCAAATGTTAAATATGAAAAAACAGACTATCTAATCAATCAATATTCTCTAACTGAAAATTTTTTTGCGGGTGAGGAATATACCTTTGTAATTAAAGGGAGTGTCCCACAAGGGCAGAAATTTGGAATTTGGCAGAATGGCGGGTCTAGCAATGTTGGATATGCAACAAGTGTTTATGCGAATGGAATAACTTATGTAACTTTTAAAGCTGTTGCGGCTACAAGTGGAAATGAACGAAAGTTAAGCTTATATAACTATCCGAGTAGTACTACGAAATCTATTGTGGAATGGGTCGCCTTGTATAAAGGGAATAAGCCACAGGATTGGACAGCACCGCCTGAAGAACAGGTAACAGCGGATGAGTTCACTCAGAAAACAACTGAAATTGCAAAAAGCGTGGATGGAATTAAAGAAACAATTACAAAAGTAGAAAACAATCAAAGTGGATTTGATAAGCGTGTTGCTACTGTAGAAAAAGATGCAACTACCATTAAACAAAATGTCTCTTTAATACAAAATACGCAGACAGAACAAGGAAAACAATTACAAGAGGCGAAAGCTGGTTGGGAAAATACTGCGAAAGCACTTGAAGGTAAAGTCGAACTAAAACAAGTACAAGATTATGTTGCTGGGTTCAAGATTCCAGAGTTGAAGCAAACAGTTAATCAGAATAAACAAGATTTATTAGATGAATTAGCCAACAAGCTTGCAACTGAACAATTTAACCAGAAGATGACTTTAATTGATAACCGTTTCACTATCAATGAGCTGGGGATCAATGCTGCAGCAAAAAAGACAGAAGTATATACAATAGAGCAAGCAAATGGACAATTTGCAAAAGATTCTTATGTAAGAGATATGGAAACCCGTCTTCAGTTAACGGAAAAAGGCGTTAGTATATCTGTAAAAGAAAATGATGTAATTGCAGCCTTCAATATGAGTAAAGAAAACATTACTTTGAATGCGAACAGAATTAACTTAGTAGGTTTTATTACAGCGAATCATATCAAAGGAAAAGTTTTAGAAGGAGTAACACTTAAAACGAGTGGAAACAGATTTGTTGAAATAAATAAGCAAGACATGAAGATTTTCGATGCAGATAAGCCACGTGGCTATATAGGATTTATGGAAACAAATGATGGAAGTATTCAACCTTCACTCGTCCTTGGTTCTGACAATATTAAATACAGGGGTACAGGATCGTTTTATATTTATCAAGTCATGCCGCGAATTAATGGAGTCGATCAACCTTCTAAAGCATATGCAAAATTTGGGATTTCTAAAGGAGAAAATGCAGAAGGAACTAATATTTGGTCAAACTATATTCAAATGCATAATGATGGTGGACATCTGAGCGTATATTCAGATGGACAATTTCGTTTTCAAAACTTGAATAATATTATTTTTGAATCTGAAGGATGGGCTCCAGGATATGGTTACTTCTCTGTAACTACAACTGAGCCGCATATTTTTACAAATAACGCGGGGCAGTTTACTTTCAAAAGAAAAGGCAGTGACTATAAAATACATTTCGTAAACGGCGCCACCGATCATGATTTAATCATGGGTAATGCAATGATAAGGTCAAGTTTTGTACAAGGTTATAACAATGGTTTGCAGATTAAAGATTTGATGGGTCAAGGATGGAAAGATATAGAATTAAGAACACTGCGAGCTAAAGAAAATATATCTGCTACAGGGCGTATGTGGGCGCAAGAATTTATCCCTAATTCTTCTCGTACGCTTAAAACGGACATAGAAGACCTTCCATTCTCTGCTTTAGATAAAATCAACTCTGTAAACATCAAACAGTATCACTTTATAAGAGATGTTGAACGCTTCGAGTCAGGGGAGTCTATTATACTTCCAATTAATTACGGTATGATTGCGGAGGACTCTGACGATGTATTCACCACACCACAGAAAGACGCTGTAACACTTTATAGCACGGTTTCAATTTCTATTCAAGCAATACAAGAAGTTGACTTTAAAGTTAAAAATCTTCAATTTGAACACGGTATGTGGAAGCAGGAAGTTGACAATCTTAAAGAACAACTTGAAACAGAAAAACTTGAGAAAGTTTCAATGAAAGCTGAAATTGATGAATTAAAGGTATTAGTGCAACAATTACTAAACAAATAAAACGAAAAGAGAGTGAATTATTATGGCTAAATTTTTCAAACCGGTATTTGATGAATTAACAATCGATCATGGTTCTGATATCTTATTAGAGGAGAATCATATGATTATCAATATCAATGCTGATAGAGTTCGAGAACAATTAAATTATGATGAATCATTAATGGTTTCTGAATTTCCATTGTTTAAACTTCCGGAAGATTTAATAAACGAGTTAACTACATTAGGAAAACAAGCGTTTCCACATACTACACATTCAAATGTGAAAGGATGGTTTAAAATGCGACCGGATTTTGGGAGCGATGTAGTAAATTATGCATTTCAAATGTTATCCGGATATGATGTGTTTGACGGTAAGGAAATGAAGTGGAAGTGTATAGAAAAAGCTTTTGGTGGATTAGAAACGAAACACAAAGTATTACAAAGAGCAACCTATGTAATTGTTTTAAAAGATGTAACGGAAGTGGTCAACTAATATAACGAACTGTCATACTAAAACAAAAGTTAGATGAACGATAAATAAAAAACGACTCAGTAAGAAAAGCGAATTACAGCTTTAGAAGAGTTATTACAACAATTAATAAATAAGAAACCAGAGCAGCCATAAGCTGTTTTTTATTTTGCACAAAATACGGCTTTTGTTTTGGAATTTCCGCGATGCATTCACCATAAATAAGGTTGTCTCATATTATGTAGATATTGCTTTATTAAGATTTTAAAAGGATGTGAATACAGTGGAAGATGTATATGTAAAAATCGACAGTTTAAAAGCAGAACAAAAAGAAATTATGCGAGATATTCGTAATTTAGAAACTCGCACAACAATTAATGAGAAAGACATTGCCACAATTAATAAGCAATTAGAAAAGATTAGCATGAATACAACTTGGATTTTACGAATTATTATTAGTGCAATTACTATGTCAGTCTTGGGTTTAATATTAAAAGGGATGATTTAATATCTTAAAATAAAGGTACTTATTGAGAGAGGGACAAGCGTCTCTCTTTTTTATTATAAATAAGGAGATGGAAAGATGGATCGTATTGATATATTAATGAAAGTATTTATAGCTACATTTGGAGGCTTTTGTGGGTATTTTTTGGGAGGATGGGATGCAACATTGAAAATCTTAGTAACGATGGCAGTTATTGATTATTTAACTGGCATGATTGCAGCAGGATATAACGGAGAATTAAAAAGTAAAGTTGGTTTCAAAGGCATCGCCAAAAAGGTGGTGCTTTTTCTTTTAGTTGGAGCGGCAGCCCAATTAGATGCAGCGTTAGGAAGTAATAGTGCTATTCGTGAAGCAACAATTTTCTTCTTTATGGGAAACGAATTACTTTCACTTTTAGAAAACGCTGGACGAATGGGTATTCCACTTCCACAATCCTTAACAAATGCAGTTGAGATTTTAGGTGGCAAACAAAAACAAGAAGATAGAAAAGGAGATGCTAAGTAGTGGGATATATTATTGATATTTCAAAGTGGAATGGTGACATTAACTGGCCTATAGCAAAGCAATACATTGATTTCATCATCGCTCGTGTACAAGATGGTTCAAATTATGTAGATCCATTGTATAAAGGATATGTACAAGCCATGAAGCAACATGGTATTCCTTTTGGTAACTATGCATTCTGTCGTTTCGTTTCTGAAAATGATGCACGAATAGAAGCTCGTGATTTCTGGAACCGTGGAGACAAGAGCGCGACAGTCTGGGTTGCAGATGTTGAAGTAAAAACAATGAATGATATGAGAGCGGGCACACAAGCATTTATTGATGAACTACGCCGATTAGGTGCTCAAAAAGTTGGTTTATACGTTGGTCATCATATGTATGCTCCGTTTGGTATGGCAAATGTAAAATCTGACTTTGTTTGGATTCCTCGTTATGGCGGTAACAAGCCAGCTTATCCATGCGAAATTTGGCAATATACAGAGACAGGTAATGTACCTGGTATCGGTAAGTGTGATTTGAACCAATTGATTGGTAGTAAATCATTATCTTGGTTTACAGGAGAAAAACAACCAGAACAAGCTATTGCCAATGGCGGTTATCAATATGTTAAATCTGGTGGTTTTGGTATTTCATTGGTTCAGGAAGTCGTAAATGCTATGAATGAGCGTGGAACAAAAGGGAAAGTTGTCTCTGATCCATTAACTGGTTTAGCTTACTTACAAACTGAAGTACTACCTAATGGCGAGCTTGATAAGATTACAGCTTGGATGGATGAAAGAAACTGGTGGTACGAGTACATTAACAAATAAAACAAAAGAAAATATTGTGATTAACAAAAAGAGTCGTCCTGGTGCGCTTCAATAATAGTAGGTTCTTTAATTCTTGGCAATGTTTCATAGTTATGCTTATATCTTGTTGTAAAAGATTCTTAAAAGCTGGATCTTGGGCGACACTGGCCATTACAGTAGATTTCGTCATACAAACGTTTTTAAAAGTTAACATTTCGTGTAATTCATTTATTTCATGAACGTCTTTTACTTTTTCCTCCAAGGTTTTCACGCCTCTTCTTTTTTGTTACAAGGGGAGATAGGAGTGAAGTAATCAAAGTAAACAAGTTCCGTTATGAAAGGAATCAATCATTCTTTCTCCTATTTCCCTCTGCCATATTATGAGGGTAAAACTAGAACTTATCCCTTAAATTTTTTACCATAAAATGGTATATATATTTTTCTGTGATTCATAGCATATTAAAACCATAGGAGGTGAAACGATATGGCAAAAAATAATAGTAAAAGCCGTAATGAATTATTAGTTCAAGGTGCTGAGAATGCACTTGATCAAATGAAGTATGAGATTGCACAAGAGTTTGGTGTACAACTAGGTGCAGATACAACTTCTCGTGCAAATGGTTCTGTTGGTGGTGAAATTACAAAACGTCTTGTAGCTTTAGCAGAACAACAACTTGGCGGTGGAATTACTCGTTAATTTTATTTCAGACTAAGTGATTACAATTATCCAAATCAATTGAGCAATAGAACACTAAAGTAAACCCTTATAATAATTACATTTGTACTCAAAGGTTGTGAATAAATTTCAGTAATAATCTTTGAGTATTTTGTTTTGCTTTCAAAGAACAGAGTATGGGAAGGCGTTTCTCATGAACAGCAAGCGAAATGTTGTACGAAGAAATATAATTCATAGTTTGTTACTTATATTAAAAAGCATATTTATGATGTTTTTTTTGAAAGGAAGGTATTTGAGAATGGGTATATTAAGTGGAAATCCTCAAAATGAACCTTTACATTATGGAGAAATTTTTGATATTTGGAGTGCTCTTCTTACAGTGCAAGGTTCCATTGCCGGTTATCAAGTATACATAAATCATACTGGTGATGAAGATTTAAAGAAATTCTTAGATAATTTAATTGAGAATGATATGAATTCAGAAGTAGAAGAATTAAAAGCTCTCTTAAAGGTAAATGGGGTCGCTTTACCACCTGCGCCTCCAGAACGACCGGTTGCATCCATTGAAGATATTCCTCCAGGTGCACGTATTAATGATGCAGAAATTGCGGCTGCTGTTTCAGCTGGGTTAGCGGCAGGACTTGTGACATGTAGTCAAGTGATGGGAAAATGTCTTCGAGAAGATGTAGGGATGCTATTTGGACAATTTCATATGAAAAAAGCGCAGGCAGGTGTTGCTTTACTGCGTTTAAGTAAGAAAAAAGGATGGGTAGTTTTACCACCATTACATGTGAAAAACTCTGATCAAGCGTAACACAAAATAAAGAAGCGGCCTATGCCGCTTCTTTATTTTTCTTTATTGGATGATTTCTCGAATTGAGATTTGTTTATTGTAGAAGAATCTATATATTCATCTGACATTTCCATAGCATAGTTATCATGGTGAATTTGATTATGTTTTCTTGATTTATCCTCTTCATGTAGTACTACCTTCTTCATATAAATATGGAAGAAAACTTCTATCCCACCTATAATCAAAGCAGCTACAAATGAAGAAAAACCAATATTACGAGTAAAATCCGAATTAGTTAAAAGATACGTTAGAAACCAAATTCCAAAAAAGCTTAAGCCAAAATCTGCAATTGTAGCAATCATGTTTCCATACTTAGGTAAAATAAAGAGATCTCCGATTAAATAAGCAGCTCCTGTAAGGAAAAGAGAAATCAGTAATACCCTGGGGATTGAAATGTCTTGAAAAATACCAAGTATGATTAGTAATACTGCAGTAATAGCTGTATATTTAATTAATAAGGCAACGATATGTTTCATTATTTTCCTCCATTATTTGAAAAGTATATAAAATGAAATATTTCATTAAAAACGGGTTATGCTTTTATAGAGCGTAACCCGTTTCACTTTGTGAGGGAGGTTTACTTATTAAATGATATCCCATGGCACGTAGCTTTTATTTCGTTCTCCTACACACTACTATTTTGTGGATTATAAGTATAATTTATACAGAAAAAAAGAAAATAAAAATTCTAAAAAAAGGATAAATATTTTCAGATGTTTTTATACATATTAAGAACAAGGAGGTGAGACACAATGGCAAACAATAACAGTGGAAGCCGTAACGAATTATTAGTTCGTGGTGCTGAAAGTGCAATCGATCAAATGAAATATGAAATCGCACAAGAGTTTGGTGTACAACTTGGTGCAGACGCAACAGCTCGTTCAAACGGATCTGTTGGTGGTGAAATCACAAAACGTCTAGTAGCAATGGCTGAACAACAACTTGGCGGTGGATTCACTCGCTAATCATATAGTACATGGATTAGAAGGAGAGGTTATGTATCTCTCCTTTTTTAATGAGAAAAATGTATGTCCAAATTGTTTCCAAGAAATTCAAGAAAAAGGACAAACTGCTCCTTTAGATAGAATAAGCTAACCTAATAGTTAGGAATTCTTCATTTTGCTAAGAACATACTTATAATAAAAAAAGCAGTTAGCGATAGCTAACTGCCATAAGAACATTACATCCACAAATTTAAGGAGTATACATAGTATGGGCAAAAAATTCAAGTTTATGTAACAAAAATTAAAATAGAGCAGTTAGCTGTAGTAACTGCTCCGTGAATAAGAAGAACACAATGGTCATTCGTATTCAACCTTGGTGTAATAATAGTATTAACATATTAGGGATGTTTATTCAATAAAAGAGTAGTTAACATAAACTAACTACTCGGTAACCAATCTGTTCTCAAACAGGTTTGTTATATTTTTGACAAGATTTAAAAAAGTATACAACTGCATTGATGAGAATTTCATTTTGTAATATCGGGAAAAATAAAAAGAGCAGTTATCTATATTAACTGCTCTAACAAACACTGCAACAAGGGATGTCTTTGGGGAAAAACACCTTGAACTTAGTATTAACGGAATATTAGTTTTTATTCGAGATAACTAAAACTTGATTTACTTGTAAAATCGATATAAATAGCAGCTAGCTTTTGCTAGCTGCTTGGCTGGTTCTTTAGGAAATAGGAGAAAAGATTATCTTCTCATTTATAGTATTGACGGAAGGTTTAGTTTTATTCAGGGCATAAATGAAAATTTGAGCTATTTATTTTTTTAGTTGCAAAATAAAAGGAAAAGAAATAGGATGATTTAGCAGGTAAGTATGATTTATTTGTATCCGTGTATGTAATAGAAGAAATATAAAAAAGTGCTAACAAGTTTGCAAACGAACTTGCTAACACTTATACAGAATAGACATAAATTATCGCTGATATGCCATCTTCAATAATAGCTATAATCAATTAAAACAGGCTAATACAAAATACCCATAAAAACATTCTTAATATCAAGAATATAATCATCCAGATATTCCTTTACTTTTAAGACGGAAACGAGGCATGATATTGATTTCTACCTCAGAGTTTGCGTCAAATAATAAAAAAATACGGTTTGTAAAACTAAAAA
>Ga0209463_1000475_pt1 | contig 31434 bp, 31 predicted proteins | sample AgamicMgSfrz_FD_187169 | JGI IMG/M metagenome (GOLD analysis project Ga0209463, IMG submission 187169) | Agave microbial communities from Guanajuato, Mexico - Mg.Sf.rz (SPAdes) (version 2) | ecosystem: Host-associated > Plants > Phyllosphere > Phylloplane/Leaf | place: Guanajuato, Mexico...
CGTCCGGACCGCCATTTTTCAAAAGAATACTTGGCTCGGTAGCTCAGTTGGTAGAGCAACGGACTGAAAATCCGTGTGTCGGCGGTTCGATTCCGTCCCGAGCCACCACTATTTGCCGGTGTAGCTCAATTGGTAGAGCAACTGACTTGTAATCAGTAGGTTGGGGGTTCAAGTCCTCTTGCCGGCACTGTTTTTCAAAAGTGGAGGGGTAGCGAAGTGGCTAAACGCGGCGGACTGTAAATCCGCTCCCTCCGGGTTCGGCGGTTCGAATCCGCCCCCCTCCACCATTTTTGTTTTCATAGGGGCATAGTTTAACGGTAGAACAGAGGTCTCCAAAACCTCCGGTGTGGGTTCGATTCCTACTGCCCCTGCCAATTATACTTTATCATTCATTACATCTATGGCGGTTGTGGCGAAGTGGTTAACGCACCAGATTGTGGCTCTGGCACTCGTGGGTTCGATTCCCATCAATCGCCCCATTTTATTATTGGGCTATAGCCAAGCGGTAAGGCAACGGACTTTGACTCCGTCATGCGTTGGTTCGAATCCAGCTAGCCCAGTTGATGTGCGGAAGTAGTTCAGTGGTAGAACACCACCTTGCCAAGGTGGGGGTCGCGGGTTCGAATCCCGTCTTCCGCTCCAATAATGGCGGCATAGCCAAGTGGTAAGGCAGAGGTCTGCAAAACCTTTATCCCCGGTTCAAATCCGGGTGTCGCCTTTTTTGAAAAGACTGCCGGGGTGGTGGAATTGGCAGACACACAGGACTTAAAATCCTGCGGTAGGTGACTACCGTGCCGGTTCAAGTCCGGCCCTCGGCACCATTGTTTTTTAATATAAGTTGCGCTCTTTAATGATTATGCCGGTGTGGCGGAATTGGCAGACGCGCACGACTCAAAATCGTGTTCCTCACGGAGTGCCGGTTCGACCCCGGCCACCGGTATCTATTAAAAGTTTTCATCATCGGTATTTGGCCGTCAACCTAACGTTTCCCATTGTGGTGAAGCGTTTTTTTGTGTTTAAAATGTGTTTGTTAGATAGAACATATCAACCTATTAGAAAATAGAGAACATGACACCTTTAGATGATTCACAATATTTGATAAGATACATTTAGTGATCTAAAGACAGGTGGATCTATAAGATACTTGCCTGGGAAATAACCTTGAAACTGAATTGAGCATTGTGGGCAAACATACATCTTTAGCTGACATTATCATTGTGACTCCAGTTATAGGGAGGATTTCATGAAAAATCAATACGATAATGAAGAATTACTGACAGGAGGGATTGTCTCAAACGTATATCGTTTGGGAGATACAGTTCACCGAGTAGTAAAGTCAGACAATATCAATATACAGAAGCTGCTAAAGCATTTGGAAAAAAGAATTTTCACCTATGCTCTAAGGTATTTAGGGACTGATGAACAAGGTAGAGAGGTATTGACCTTTATTGATGGTGTGGCCGGTCATGATCCCTTAATGGATGTAAAACTGCTTACCTTTAAATAAGAAGTCAAAGAAAAAAGAACGAATGTAAAGAGGCGGTGTTGTGATCATGCAAACGAAGACAATATTACAGGCTATCATTCAAGACGAGGGAGTAAATGATTATCCTCTTTTTAGACAGTACTGTGTGAGGAAAGAACAGGGCTTGCGTAAAGATGCGCTAAAAGTTCTTCAGTCCTTTATTGAAGAAATGAAGGAGAACGATTTTGAAGTACAGCGTGAATTTGCTGCTTGGCTGTTTGAGTGGATTGAACGGTTTGAGGACGGTCATCACATGCTTGTATATCCGCTGGTGAATGGGGTGGTTCAGCCTGTTCTTCAAGAGTGGGAGAATGTTGATCCATTGGATGTGAGGCCGTATCGCTGGCAAGGTTTGTTTGTACATCAGGGAGAAGGGCTGCCTCATTTATTGAAGGCACTAGAGCTTGGGGGCAGCAAGGAGCAGCGTGTGATTGTTCAAATTTGTGAAACTTATTTATCGGCCTTGTGGTATTCGTTTCATCATATACATGAAGATCTTTATTTAAGCATCTATGAGAAAGATCAAGAGAGAATTCAAGGGATTGAACGTGTGATGATGCTGATTCAAGATCAAAGAACTCGTACGAATGTTCAAAAACAAGCTGTCTATTATAGCCAGCTTTTAACGGATTGGATGGCATTTCAGCAGACGGAGACAAGAGGCTTTATGACATGGTGTGCGGATCGTAAGAAACCGTATGAGTGGGTAGAGGCATTTTATTATCAGCAATAGATGAGAAAACGGCAGAGTTCGTTCTGCCGTTTTTTATTGCCATATTCGCTTTGTTTCTATATGATCTGGACTAAAATATTTCAGGATATAGACATCTGGATTGCTTAGTTTCTTCCACTCCTTGAATCCAATCGTTGGATCGGCGTGTTTAAGAAGCAGGCTCATGATATTGCCATGTGTGACGAATAGGGTATGATCTTTTTCTAATTTTATTTGTTCGTGGAGTGCTTCTACAATACGATTCATGGCTTCTTGGCTCGATTCTCCGCCTTCACAGGTCATACGTAAGTCTGTAAAACTGAGCTTTAGTTTCTCATACCAATCGCCTATTGGTTTGCTGCTTAATACACGTTCAGAGAGGCGCTGATCGATTTTTATCTCGAGCTGTTTTGCATGAGCAAGGGCCTCAATGGTTTGGATCGCTCGTTTATAAGGACTTGAGATAATCTGATTGAGATGAATGCTGGAAAAAAACTGTGCCAGTTCGTGAGATTGAGTGATGCCTTGTGGTGTTAAAGCTGCATCTTTAGATTGTCCATCTGCTTGGCAGTGTCTGACGATATAAAATGTTTTCATTTGATACACCTTTCAAATCATCCAGTATTGGATGAGGATTTACGAAGATCTAGGTAAGCTTGTTCGTATCTGTTTCTTTATAGGGATCTGTGAGCTTGGAGGTCAGGTCTAGGTTGAACAAAAAATCATCGACGGTGTCTGTGCCAAAGGGAAGTGTGGAAAAGTTGATTGGGATGCTGTCTTCTTGCTTTTCTGAAGTGACTTGCTGTGCAGGCTGCTTCTTTCTCCAGTTCTTAAACAAGCGCATCTGAGGCCTCCTTTTTTTTGAGAAAGATGGATTTATACATAATATACGGGGAGAGTTGTCCAGGCGTCAAATGTTTTCTTCAAAAGGAACGATTCAATTGATAAACATGAGCCACAGGAAAGTGCGGCTCTTGTTGTCAGTTTACATTGCGCGTTGTAATGCTTGCAGTAATTTACGTTCGCATCTTAAGTTGTATTGCTTCTTATGGAGTTTCTCCGTTTTAAACCTGCCTATGACACGTCGAACATCGGGATCATAAATGATGAGGTCCCTGCAAGTTCGATCATGTAATAGTGCTTGAAACCAGCCATATTTTTTGAGATGTGCTGCGTTCCTCGAGATATCTTCTTCATCCACTTGTAGAAAAGGGATATACACAGCAAGTGAAAAAATGTCTAAAATGAATCCCATTTTGCTTCCTCCTTTCATATTATTCATTACGCTTAGGAGAAGACAAGGTTTCATTCAATAAACGTTAAAAACAATCCCAGTGCATAAACCATTCTTTTGATTCTTTGTCATAATAGAAATACATTGTGCCGTTATCACCAATCATGAAACGAGGTTTTTCTTCTGAGGCGATTTGCAGCATGAATTCGCCTTGTTGTTGATGGGGTGGGGATTGAATATACGCCCCATATCCACCGATTTTTGTGAACGAATAATTTGTGTATTGGTTAAAGAAGTGGTCTGTCGCTTCTTCACTTTCGTTTACTTCTGTTAAATCCACATATGACCATGCTTCTTCCCAGCAAGGGAAGTCCCTTTGCTCACTTTCGTTCCATTGGATTTGAAAGGGTTTGAGTCCTCTCACTTCTTCAGGAGTTTCAGCTACTTCTAAACCTTCGATTGACGAATATTCAATGAGCTTCCAGCCTTCGCCGTTTTTGGTGATATCAATCGGAAGCGTTTTCTGATTGAGAAAAATTTGAATCAACTTATATTCATTGAAGCCGTTCATTCCTCCTGGCACTTCTGGTAAATAAATTTGTAAAATCGGAATCATGGCTCCATCTTGATCTGTCGGCCAGCCTTGATTAGGATCGATGAAAAAATGGCCTGCAAACCAGCTGTGTACAGCTGGATCAGGACGGAAGCCGCCAATTTTGGCGATGGCTGGCGTTTTCCCAATTAGATTTAATTCTTGAAAAGCTTTGATTCCCATCTATTGTCCCTCCAGCCTTTAGCCTGCAATGTGTGCATCATGAAATGTGCCATTTATATTTCCTGTGACAATAATGACATGCCCCCAAAATAAATCACCGTCATGATAGTAGACTTCAAACTCTCCCTCAGGGTAAACATGCAGGCTTTCAAGTGAAATGCGGCTTATAAATTGATTCAGTGTGAGTTCTTCTTGCTTTTCAGCTGATTCGTCTTGTTCCTGCCAATCTTTTGCTAAATCTATCAGCTGATTCGCGGCAAATGATTTAATAGAAGAATCCCATTTGGCTTGCTCTCGCATGAGTTGGTTTGCTGTTCGAAGAGAGTCATTTATTTTTTCATCTTCTTCGAGGTTAAAGTAGAGAAGGCACTCTTCATTGCTCCATTGGATCGTCTTTTCAAATAAGTCTAGTCCTTTCACTAACTCAAAGGTGCCAAGTGTATCATCATGATAAAACACAGGCTTTTGGGCTTCTTCTAAGATTTCTTGAAGCGCTTGATCCTTTGTATCTGTATCGATTAAAGATACAAGCATGAATTCACCTTCGCCTTTTCGGACCTGAAGTGTGACGATTGATTCTTTATGTAATTGTGCCTGCTTTTCTCTTAATCCCTCGTCATCTGTTAGCCAGCAAACCCTTGCATTTTCGGTTGTGATATGGCCGTTTTCCTTCCAAGCAATCAGTGGAATAGAAGCGGTCCAAAGAGGTACCTGTCCTGCTTTTCCTGCCCCTACGCCAGAAGGTCCTGTAACCGCAATGATAGTGACTATATCTTCTGAAAATCTTTCTTCAAAAGTGTTGATTTGTTTGTTAATCTTCATGTGATGTCCTCCAGCCTGATTTTTTTGTCATGAACATATGAGTGTTGTGGTCAAGTTCTACCTCTTTATCACACCGCACATTAGTAGGGGAAATCAAGCTTTTTTTGTTAAAACTGTTTTTTTAGGGAGGTACATGGATTAATGGAGGTTGAGTCACAATAAAAGAAGCATGGCTCGAATTTTGTATAAATTTGGGCAAATGAGTCGAAAAGCCTAGGTGATTCTTCCTTTTCTTTATAATTACTTTGACACGAATAGATGAAAAAAGTAAAGTAATACTGAGTGATTTACAAAACCTTCTTCATCCACTAAAACATGAAGTGTGCGTAAATTTAATGTAAATGGATATTTTTCCTTTTATTTACTCGTATTTTTTTTGAAACTTATGATGCTTCTCGTTCGTTATATTAAAGGAGCGCATGAATCCGACGGAGACAGAGCATCGGAATGCTTGGCGAAGAAGATTTACATTTGCAAAATGAATGTAAATTTTTTATGATTCCATTTATATCAGAACGATGATAAGAAAGAAGAGGTTTTATGAAAAAAATATTTGCGAACAAATATAGCTTTTTTGTTTTGGCTGTCATTTTATTTTGGGCAAAATCGTATACAGCCTACAAAATGGATTTTAATTTAGGAGTAAAAGGTTCTTTTCAAGAGGGGCTTCTCTTATTGAATCCATTTAGTTCAGCCATCGTGTTTTTTGGACTTGCTCTCTTTTTGAAGGGGCGTAAATCTGCCATTGTTTTAATTGTTATTGATTTTATTATGACCGCACTTTTATATGCAAATGTAGCGTATTACCGTTTCTTTGATGACTTTTTGACTTTCTCAACAATGAAGCAGGCAGGAAATCTTGGGGGAGGCATGACTGGCGGTGTGCTAGCAAGCATTAAGCCGCATGACCTTTTATACTTCCTTGATATTATCATCTTGATTGCGATTGTCATTTGGAGACCAGAAGTGAAGAAGTTCCAAATGAAAAAGACGTTTGCACTGCTGATTGTAGCTGCAGGTATTGGACTGTTCTTTGTAAACCTTCATTTGGCTGAAAAGGATCGTCCAGAATTATTAACGAGAACCTTTGATCATAAGTATGTTGTCAAATACTTAGGTGTTTATAATTATACGATTTATGACGGGGTACAAGCAGCACAAAACGCAACACAGGTAGCAAATGCAAGCAGTGAGGATTTAACGGATGTTGTGAACTATACGTCTTCTCACTATGCGAAGCCAAATGCAGAGTATTTTGGAAAAGCAAAAGGCAAAAACATTATTAAAATTCATTTAGAAAGCTTCCAGTCTTTCTTAATTGACTACAAATTAAATGGAGAAGAAGTGACTCCATTCTTAAACAAACTGGCTCATGGGAAAGACGACTTTACGTATTTCGATAACTTCTTCCATCAGACTGGTCAAGGGAAGACATCAGATGCTGAGCTGATGATGGATAATAGTATGTTTGGCTTGCCAGAGGGAGCAGCATTTGTGACAAAGGGTGAAAATACCTTCCAATCACTACCTGCCATCCTAGATCAAAAAGCAGGCTATACGAGTGCAGTGCTTCACGGGGACTATAAATCTTTCTGGAACCGTGACACGATTTATAAACATATGGGAATTGATCAATTCTTTGATGCTTCCTATTACAACATGGATGAAGAAAACCTTGTGAATATGGGGCTGAAGGATAAACCGTTCTTCAAAGAATCAATTCCAATGCTAGAATCAATGAAAAAGCCATTTTATGCACATTTAATGACGCTGACAAATCATTATCCATTTAATTTAGATGAAAAAGATGCGACAATCGCTAAGGCAACAACGGGCGATAAAACAGTCGATAACTACTTCCAAACAGCAAGATATTTAGATGAGTCATTAGAGCAATTCTTCAAAGACTTGAAAAAATCAGGTATGTATAAAGACTCAGTCATTTTATTATATGGTGACCATAACGGTATTTCTGAGAACCATAACCGTGCAATGAGTGAAATTCAAGGGAAAGAAATTACTCCTTATCAAAATGCACAAAACCAGCGTGTTCCGCTCATGATTCGTATTCCTGGTAAGAAGGGCGGCGTGAACCACACGTTTGGTGGTGAAGTCGACGTCATGCCAACACTTCTTCATTTACAAGGTATCGATTCAAATGAATTCGTGAATTTTGGAACAGACCTATTCTCTAAAAAGCATGATCAAACTGTTGCCTTCCGTAATGGAAACTATGTGACACCGAAATATACACTTGTCGATAATACCGTTTATGATACAAAAACGGGTAAAGTGGTGAAACAAAATAAAAAGACAGAGGCGATTAAAGCCCGTGTTGATAATCAGTTAAGTCTTTCAGATAAAGTGCTCTATAGGGATCTTCTTCGATTCCATAAGTTATCTGATTTCAAACCAGTGAATCCATCGGATTATTTCTATGGTAAAGCAAACAAAGAAAAAGAAGCGGATTCTTCTGCTAACTAACTGAGTTTTGGGCAAGCACAGAAAGGTGCTTGCCTTTTTCTCTCTTTGCTTGATTTGTTGGCAAAATATGTTTATATTTAGGGGGAACAAGCGTGACGCCGGCTGACAGCTGGTGACACACATTTCGTCCTTGGGGAATTTAGGAGGAGCTTATGACAACAAATACAAAAACACAAAAAAAGAAATCAGAATTATGGGGCTGGATCAAAGCCATCTTAATCGCATTTATTGCTGTTTTTATCATTCGGAACTTTTTATTCGCGCCGTACATTGTGAAAGGGACTTCTATGGACCCAACACTGCATAACACAGAGCGGGTGTTTGTGAATAAAACAGTTGATTATTTCGGTGATTATAAACGGGGGCAGATCATTGTCCTTGATGGGGAAGATCGCAGCACGCATTATGTCAAACGATTGATTGGTTTACCTGGTGATAAAATTGAAATGAAAAATGATCAGCTATATGTCAATGGAAAAAAAGTGGCGGAGCCTTACTTAGCGTCAAACAAAAAGAAAGCAGCTGCAGATGGCACCTTGCTGACACCTGATTTTGGCCCTCTGACTGTTCCAAAAGGAAAGTACTTTGTCATGGGGGACAATCGTCAAAATTCAATGGACAGCCGTAATGGCTTAGGTCTTTTTACAAAGCGTGATATTCAAGGGACTACCTCATTTGTATTTTATCCTTTCCAAGACATTCGATTACTCAATCATTAATAAACAATCTGAAAGCACACAGCCGTGTGCTTTTTTCTATGTCATTCAGACTGACTTTTTGTCATCGCCTGTTCAAGATCTGCAAGAATATCTTCAATCGCTTCTGTTCCAACAGATAAACGAATGAGCTCTGGTGTGACACCTGTCGCTTTTTGTTCTGCCTCGCTTAATTGCTGATGCGTTGTACTGGCAGGGTGAATGATGAGGGATTTAGAATCGCCCACGTTTGCGAGGTGGGAGAAAAGCTTCACAGAATCAATGAGCTTTTTACCTGCTTCGCGCCCACCTTTAATACCGAATGTGAGGATCGCGCCTTGTCCTTTTGGTAAATAGGTTTGAGCAAGCTCATAGGATTCGTGACTTTCAAGGCCCGGATAGCTTACCCAATCGACAAGAGGGTGATCCTGTAAGAATTGTGCTGTTTTCAAGGCATTTTCACTATGCCGCTCAAGACGAAGGTGTAATGTTTCTAAGCCCTGCAGAAGTAAAAATGAGTTGAAGGGCGACAGAGCTGCTCCTAAATCACGTAATAGCTGTACTCGTGCTTTTGTGATATAAGCTGCTTCTCCAATCGCTTCTGTATATGTCAGCCCGTGATAGCTTGGATCTGGTTCAGTCAGCTCTTTGAACTTATCGCTGTCAGCCCATGGGAATCGGCCGCTATCAACGATGACACCGCCAATTGATGTACCGTGACCGCCAATAAATTTCGTCGCTGAGTGGACGACAATGTCTGCACCAAACTCAATAGGTCTTAATAAATAAGGGCTGGCGAGCGTATTGTCCACAATAAGCGGGATATGATGCTTGTGTGCAATGGCTGAGATGGCTTCAATATGTAAAATATCGCCTTTTGGATTCCCAATGCTCTCTGCATACACTGCCTTTGTTTTGTCTGTGATCGCTGCTTCGAGTTCTTCAAGGTTGGATGAATCGACAAATTTTACTGTAATTCCAAGTTTTTTGAGTGTATGGGCAAATAAATTGTAGGTGCCGCCATAAAGACTGCTTGAGGATACGATTTCATCTCCGGCTCCTGCGATGTTTAAAATAGAATAAGTCGTCGCTGCTTGTCCAGAAGAAACAGCAAGTGCACCAATTCCACCTTCAAGCTCAGCGATACGCTTTTCAAATACGTCATTTGTAGGATTCATAATACGTGAATAAATATTTCCCGGTTCCTGAAGACCAAATAAATTCGCTGCATGCTCACTGTCTCTAAAACCAAAGGAGCTCGTTTGGTAAATAGGCACGGCTCTTGAATAGGTCGCTGAATCAAGATCCTGACCTGCGTGAATGGCTTTTGTTTCTAAACGAAATGGACGTTCTTCTGACATGTGTGTATCCTCCTTTTGTTAGATAAAACCAACTGTTTTGATAAGAAATATTTAATAAGACTATAAATCTTGTTCCCTGCTCGGTCAATCATTTTTTAGATAAATCTAAAAAAACAATAAATATAGTTGACAGGTAGGAATAGTGTGTATTAACATGAGCATACTGAAAACACGAACAAGAATGGCTGATCGGTCAACCGAAGGCTCTATCACTCAAGCATGAGTGAAGAGCCTTTTTTTATTTGAAAAAGAAAGGATGATGAAAATGGAAAAAAAGAAAAAACGAAAAAAATACAGAAAACACATGGATCTCACACTAGACATATTGATTGAGCGGAACAAATATGAGATTTACAGCAGCAAGGAACGAATAGAAGCGATTTACGATCGGATCGATGAAAAACATACAAGGACAAAATAACCATTTTATAAATTTGAGTTGATTTATGGGATTAATATGATTTCTCCTAATCTTTTTTTTGTATGAAAAACCAAATTTCAGTATAATAGGAAATAAAAAACATCAAAGGAAATCACAATGTTTAAAAAATGGAGCATTCTTTTCTTCACAGTTTTTCTATTAGCAGGATGCGGTGAGAAGGCCGAAGAAACCACGACAACCGAGAAGACGGTTTCGACCATAAAAACAGAGTCTGCCACTAAAAGCCAAGTAACCATTGAACAAATGAAACTCTCAAAAAAAGAAAAAAACTTACTAGAAGCAGCAACGGCTAATGAAAAGGTGGCTCTGACACTGAAAGGATTAACGAAGAAGAATAAGAGTATTACGTTTATCGGGAGTCATTACAAAAATGGACGATTAGTGAATAAGGAAGCATCATCTGCTACCTTTACTTTACACCAGGATGGAACCGACCAAACGGTGAATGTACTTCTTCAATTACATCATGAGAAAGATACATATGAATCACAATTTAGTATTTGGTCAAATAAAAAGAATGATGGGATGACGAAAGCGACATCAAGCTTTCCGTTCAAAGTAAGTGACTATGTATTTTCTGCACAATCTGAAACTGTCAAAGTTGCTTCTGGAGGAAAGGCACTTATTGCGTATACAGCGGCAATGGGGAAGGATGGAAATTCACCAATGCTTGAGGAAATTCAGAAGAATCCAAAGCAAGCGCTGAAAAATAAGTCACATGCATACTTATTTTATATCCAGCTAGATAAATAACTATCGTAATATATACGGAGAATATGAAGTTTTTTGACGAAAAATTTTCATATTCTCTTGACGAATTGTTAAGAAAGTTGTAACATAATAAAAGTCAACGCGATGACGTTGCTTTTAAAAGATTGATGCGGGTGTAGTTTAGTGGTAAAACCTCAGCCTTCCAAGCTGATGTCGTGAGTTCGATTCTCATCACCCGCTCCAATACATAATTTTGTTTATAACGCAGTATTTCGTTTCTTAGATAAACGAAGTGTTGCGTTTTTTATTATGTCAGTATAATGTGAAAAAGCACTGTCAGGCTACAGTGCTTTTTCAATGAGTTCATATTTGCTTTCTCCGCCATGTATTTGTACAAACATCTTCGTCAAGGATTGAATAAGAGCTTCACTCTTTTCCCGGGAAATAGATGGCGGGAAAAGGATGATTTGAAGAATGTTCTTTGTGTCTTGAGAAATTTGTGCTTTACTTGCTTGAGAAAATAATCCATTCAGTCCTGCGCTGTCCTGCCATTCGATGTGACCAGCCTCATGTTTTGCCAGTGAAAGCGTTCCTTTGATGCGATCGGCATCTAATGTCAGGATAGGTAAGAAATATTTTAGTGAGAAAAATATCGACAAATCCTGTACGGAATTGGTCGAGTCAATAAATTGTTCCTTTTGGATGTCAGAAAGAAGTGGAAGGAAAGGAACGTCTTTTAAAAGATCCGTCCATTCTTTGATGGCTGGTACTTCTTCTAAGACTTTATCTTCGTATTCAAAAAATAAAGATTCTTGAAACAAGCGTAAGCGGCCTTTTAACATTTGAGGTGATGTACCCACTTCAATATGTGAATATTCAATCTGCCCAACATGGATAGACGGGTTTTGAGGTTGAGAAATTTCCATATGTATCTTCACAGTGACTCACTCCAATCGGTCATGATACACTCGTATTATACTGAAAACAACAGAAGAAACAAAGAAAGGAGGTTTGCAAGGTGATTCATGTTGGAGAATTAAAAGAAGAATTGATTCAATATGCGAAAGAAATTGGTGTCGATAAAATTCGATTTGCAAGCGCCGATACATTTGATTCATTAAAGGACCGTCTCATCTTACATGAATCGTTAGGGTATTTGTCAGGCTTTGAAGAGCCTGATATTGAAAAAAGGACAAACCCTTCTTTGCTGCTTCCGAAGGCCAAATCAATTGTTGCAATAGCGCTCGCGTATCCTTCCAAAATGAAAGATGCTCCTAGAAGTACAAAGGATGCGAGACGGGGGATCTTTTGCCGGGCTTCATGGGGAACGGATTATCATGTCGTGCTGAAAAAAAAGCTTGATATGCTCGAAGAATTTTTGCGAAGCAAACATGTTGATATACGGACAAAATCAATGGTGGATACAGGAGAATTGTCTGATCGTGCTGTAGCGGAACGTGCTGGCATTGGTTTTAGTGCAAAAAACTGTATGATTATCACGCCAGAGTTTGGATCTTATGTGTATTTGGCTGAAATGATTACAAATGTCCCATTTGAACCGGATGAGAAAATTGAAGACCAGTGCGGAACTTGCAATAAATGTGTGGATTCGTGTCCAACGGGTGCGCTGGTGAATCCAGGACAGCTAAATTCTCAGCGGTGTATTTCATTTTTAACGCAGACAAAAGGCTTTTTACCTGATGAGTTTCGTTCGAAATTAGGGAATCGATTGTACGGGTGTGATACATGTCAAACTGTCTGCCCGATCAATAAAGGAAAAGACTTTCATCTGCATCCTGAAATGGAGCCAGACCCTGAAATTGCGAAGCCGCTGTTAAAGCCGCTTCTGACGATCAGCAATCGTGAATTTAAGGAAAAATACGGTCATGTTTCAGGTTCATGGCGGGGGAAAAAGCCCATTCAGCGGAATGCAATTTTGGCACTCGCTCATTTTAAAGATACATCTGCTTTACCAGTGTTAATTGAGTTGATGCATAAGGACCCAAGACCGGTCATTCGGGGAACGGCTGCTTGGGCAATTGGCAAAATTGGCGATGATCAGCAGCTCCCAGAGCTGGAAAAGGCTCTTGAGCGGGAAAGTGATGAAGAAGCGAAAAAGGAGATTGTGAAAGGGATTGAGCTTTTACAGACACCTTTAAATACTAAATAACATCCCTGTGAACATAGAATGAACCAAACAGAGATTTTAAAAAATGTTTGGTGGTGTCTGTGTGAAACAATTATTAGAAAAAACTTTAGAAGACAGGCTGGCGTATTTAATCAATGACCGTGCAATCAAGCAGCCGCAGCTTATGTCTGATGTGGAAGCAGTAGAGCGAAAAAAAGAGCTTTTTGCTAGAAGACAGGTTGAGATTGTGAAGGCGAAAGCAAAAACAAAACTTCTCGATTCAGCCATTCAAGATGATGGGGCTCAGCATGTGCAGTACCTTGCTCATCTCACATATGTATGCAAGGATGTAGACGATTCTTTTTATTTAGAGGAACAGGTGGAAAAAAGAGAAGCGTTCCTTTATCACAACATGCTTGTCAAAGATCGGATGATGCTAGAAGAGCAGCAAAGGGAAGAGCATTTGGATGAGCGATTTCAGACCGAAGAACAATTTGGGAGAGCCTTTCATTATGACAGGCGGGCAGCCGTGAAGTATGCGGAGACATACTGGAATAAACGGAATCCAGCCTATAAAAACTTTGAAGATAACTGTACAAATTTTATTTCACAATGTTTGAAAGCAGGGAATGCGCCAACAAGAGGATATCCGAACCGAGGGTCTGGCTGGTGGGTGCGTCCGCATACGTGGAGCTATAGCTGGACGGTGGCTCATTCGATGAAAAATTATTTAGCGAATTCGAAAGCGGGTTTGAGAGCAAAGAAACTCAAAGAAGCGCACGAGCTTCAAATTGGTGATGTCATTTGCTACGATTTTGAAGGTGATGGAAGGTATAATCATACAACCATTGTCGTTGATCATGACAAAAGCGGAATGCCTCTTGTGAATGCACAGACGTATGACTGCCGCATGCGTTATTGGTCATACGAGGATTCGACCGCCTATACACCTGCTATTCGTTATATGTTTTTTCACATTTTGGACGATGCCGCGAAGGATAGTTAGTGGTATAATGTTGAGCGGAAAAGAAAATTAGAGGTGAACTTTTTTGGGACTTCATGTCGTTTTATATCAACCGGAGATTCCAGCTAATACTGGAAATATTGCGCGAACATGTGCAGCAACAAATACAACCCTTCATCTGATTCGTCCGCTTGGTTTTTCGACAGATGACAAAATGCTGAAGCGTGCAGGACTCGATTATTGGAAATATGCCAATGTGGTCTATCATGATTCACTTGATGAATTGTTTGAGGCTCATCCGAAGGGGCAATTTTTCTATATCACGAAATTTGGCCAAAAGCCGCATACGACATTTGATTACTCTCAGCTGGATGAAGACTATTTCTTCGTGTTTGGAAGAGAGACAAGTGGATTGCCAAAAGATTTGATTGAACAAAATATGGACCGCTGTCTTCGTTTACCGATGACAGAGCATGTTCGTTCTCTGAATCTGTCGAATACGGCAGCCATTCTTGTATATGAGGCACTTCGCCAGCAGCAATATCGCAATCTCATATAAGATCATGATAAAAGCCGAGATACTGAACTCGGCTTTTTTATGTGAGAGAAGAAACAGAAGGACTTAATCATACTTTTTTTGACATGTTGAAAATGAAAAGGATGTTCCGCAAATGGAACATCCCTTTTTTCATTTCCCAGGCTTGCTTTCGTAGCCAGCAGTGAAAATGGATACTAAAAACGTAATGATGACGCCCATCATAATGACCGTTCTCATATAAGCTCCCCCTTATCCCTTTGTTCCGTTCGCTGCCTGTTTCATATGATGTGAAGTTCACCTTGAAAAGCAGGAGAAGAAAATCATTTTTCTCCTATTTTTCCTTTATTATGAAGGGTTTTGCGGATGGTTGTCAATTTAGTTTGCTAATTCGTCATTTTGAAGAACGAAAGCATGTAATAGGACGCCTCCGCATAGATTGTAAAACAGTATCTGATTTCTAGCTTCAATCTTGAAAGAGGAGGTTCATATGGATATTTTAAAGAAAATCGAACAGCACAGAGAAGAAGAGCAGCGTCTTAAATGGGAAGGCACATTCAGCGATTATTTAGACATTATTAAGGAAAATCCACTTGTCGCTCAATCTGCTCATTCTCGCGTTTATCATATGATTAAAGACAGCGGGATTGAAGAGGAGAATGGGGTCAGAACCTACAAATTTTTTGATCAGGAGCTGTTTGGGTTAGAGGAATCACTCGAAAGATTAGTGGAGGAATATTTTCACCCTGCTGCAAAGCGGCTAGATGTCAGGAAGCGTATTTTATTACTGATGGGACCAGTAAGCGGGGGGAAATCGACGCTTGTCACTAGATTGAAAAGAGGACTTGAAGAATATTCATTGACAGATCATGGCGCAGTTTATGCGATCAAAGGCTGCCCTATGCATGAAGATCCGCTTCATCTCATTCCGCAAAATCTGCGGGAGGATTTCTATAGAGAATATGGGATTCGTGTGCAGGGGAATTTGTCGCCTCTGAACATGATGAGACTAGAAGAGGAATATGGCGGCAGAATTGAGGATGTAAGGGTCGAGCGGATCTTTTTCTCTGAAGATAAACGGACCGGCATTGGTACCTTTAGTCCGTCTGATCCGAAATCTCAGGACATTGCCGATTTAACAGGAAGCATCGATTTTTCAACCATTGCTGAATTTGGATCAGAGTCAGATCCCCGCGCCTACCGCTTTGATGGAGAACTCAATAAAGCAAACCGAGGGATGATGGAGTTTCAGGAGATGTTAAAGTGTGATGAGAAATTTCTCTGGCACCTCCTGTCATTAACGCAGGAAGGAAATTTTAAGGCAGGAAGATTCGCCTTAATTAGTGCAGATGAATTGATCGTCGCCCATACGAATGAAACCGAGTACCGGTCGTTTATTTCAAATAAAAAGAACGAGGCGCTCCATTCAAGAATTATTGTGATGCCAATTCCTTATAACTTAAAGGTCACAGAAGAAGAACGCATTTATCATAAAATGATTTCAGAAAGTGATGTTGCAGATGTGCATATTGCCCCGCATACGCTGAAGGTAGCAGCAATGTTCTCCATTTTGACGAGATTGAAAGAGCCGAAGCGTTCTGATATTGATTTGGTGAAAAAAATGCGTTTGTATGACGGAGAAAGTGTCGAAGGCTTTCAATCAGTCGACATTGATGAGATGAAAAAGGAATTTCATGACGAAGGGATGAGCGGAATTGATCCGCGGTATGTGATCAACCGAATTTCATCTACCATTATTCGAAAGAATATGGAATCGATCAATGCACTGGATGTTCTTCGCTCCTTAAAAGAAGGGCTTGATCAGCATCCGTCTATCTCCAGCGAGGACCGGGAGCGTTATTTGAATTTCATTTCAGTCGCGCGAAAAGAGTATGACGATATTGCGAAGAAGGAAGTGCAAAAGGCCTTTGTGTATTCCTATGAGGAGTCTGCGAAAACGCTGATGGATAATTACTTAGATAATGTCGAGGCATACTGCAATAAAAACAAGCTGCGTGATCCGTTAACGGGTGAAGAAATGAATCCTGATGAAAAGCTCATGCGTTCAATTGAAGAGCAGATCGGCATTTCTGAAAACGCCAAAAAGGCATTTAGAGAAGAAATTCTGATTCGTATTTCGGCTTATGCGAGAAAGGGAAAACGCTTTGATTATAATTCGCATGAGAGATTGCGCGAGGCCATTCAGAAGAAGCTGTTTGCTGATCTAAAAGATGTGGTGAAAATTACGACATCGACGAAGACACCGGATGAACAGCAGCTGAAGAAGGTCAATGAAGTAGTGGCTAGATTGATTGATGAGCATGGCTATAATTCAACAAGTGCAAATGAACTTTTAAAATATGTAGGCAGTCTTCTGAATCGTTAATACAGGAAGGAGGCATTATTGGCGCATCAGCACCGGTAATGTCTTTTTTAGAAATGCGCGTCAACTTGGATGACGAGCAGCATAGGATAAAGGAATCGGTCATTAGAAGAATTGTGCAAATAGGTGAGGAGGGGAATGGATGTCCCGGCAAGAAAAAAGTCAGTTTATTGTGTCTCAGGAAGACTGGTCCCTCCATCGAAAAGGCTATGACGACCAGCAGCGTCATCAGAAAAAAGTCAAAGAGGCGATTAAAAACAATTTGCCGGATCTTGTCACAGAAGAAAGCATCATCATGTCGAATGGAAAAGATGTTGTCAAAATTCCGATCCGTTCATTAGACGAATATAAAATTCGGTATAACTATGACAAAAATAAACATGTGGGTCAAGGCGATGGAGACAGTGAGGTTGGCGATGTTGTTGCGCGCGACGGGTCAGACAGCAAGCAGGGGCAAGGAAAGGGGCAGGGCGCTGGAGATCAAGCTGGTGAGGATTATTACGAAGCAGAAGTCTCATTAATGGATCTCGAGGAAGCACTGTTTCGTGAACTGGAGCTGCCAAACCTCAAGCAAAAGGAGCTTGATGACATCATTGTTGAACAAATTGAGTTTAACGATATTCGCAAAACCGGGTTAACAGGAAATATTCACAAAAAACGAACGATGCTGTCGGCATTTAAACGAAATGCGATGACAGGTAGTCCTTCCTTTTATCCAATTTACCCAGAGGATATCAAGTATAAAACGTGGAATGAAGTGACCAAACCAGAGTCGAAAGCCGTCGTTTTGGCGATGATGGATACGAGCGGAAGTATGGGGCTTTGGGAAAAATATATGGCGAGAAGTTTTTTCTTTTGGATGACACGTTTCTTACGGACAAAGTATGAGACAGTCGATATTGAATTTATTGCTCACCATACAGAGGCGAAGGTGGTAGACGAAGAACATTTCTTCTCACGGGGCGAGAGCGGGGGGACCATTTGTTCGTCTGTCTATCGTAAGGCACTAGAGCTCATTGACGAACGATACCCGCCGTCGCGATATAATATTTACCCTTTTCATTTTTCTGATGGTGACAATTTGACCTCAGACAACGCCCGGTGTGTGAAACTTGTTTCTGACATCATGAAAAAAGCCAATTTATTCTGCTATGGTGAAGTCAATCAATACAACCGGCATTCTACGTTAATGTCAGCATATAAGCACATTCAGGATGAGAAATTTAAGCATTATATTTTGAAACAAAAATCAGACGTTTTTCTCGCACTAAAAAAATTTTTTCAGCAGGAAGAAGTTCATTCATAACGAACACATTTGAAAAAACCTTTCAGCATAAGGGCTGAAAGGTTTTTTGTGTGGAGAAGGAAAGGATCGCCAAAAAAAAAGTAAAACTTTCTCTTTGACATTTCAATTTTCATTTATTAATATTTAATCTTGTTAAATATAAGTTTTTCAAAAAAGATGCCGATCGTCTTTTCTTCTTTTTCTGCTCTTTGCTCATAAGTGAACAATAAGTATAAATGGGCTGCACACCATGATAGGGGCGGGAGTAGATGAAGGGAAAAGGACAGATTGTTGAGCTTGTTTCATATTCTGTCAGATGATGGGCATTCTAAGTTTGCTAAAGCAGATGACACTATATTTTTATACATGAAAGGAGAAACAAAACATGAACAGAGGGCGTTTATTGCTAACGAACATTATTGGCCTTATTGTGATTCTTGCCATTATTGCCGGAGGTGCTTATTACTACTACGAAAGTACAAACTTTGTTAAAACAGACGAGGCAAAAGTGACAGGTGACATGTACCAAATTACAGCACCAGCAGCTGGACAAATCAAAGGCTGGGATATCAACGAAGGTGACGAAGTGGAAAAAGACAGCACAGTTGCAAAAGTTGAAGGACAAACAAAAACAAACATTAAAGCAGTGGCTGATGGCACATTAGTCAAAAAAGAAGTACAAAACAATCAACAAGTGCAGCCTGGTACAGTTCTTGGTGAAACAATCGATTTAAGCAAGCTTTACATCACAGCAAATATTAAAGAAACAGATATTAAAAACATTGAAAAAGGCGACAAAGTCGACATCGTTGTAGATGGAGATCCTGATACAACATTTGAAGGAACTGTTGAACAAATTGGTTATGCGACAAACTCAACATTCAATATGCTGCCAGCAACGAATTCAAGTGGTAACTATACAAAAGTAACGCAAAAAGTAGCAGTGAAAATTTCAATTAAAAATCCATCAGACAAAGTGCTTCCAGGTATGAATGCTTCTGTCAAAATTTCATCTTAATGATGATTGATATCAAAATATGAAAGGAGGTTGTCTGAGATGGCAAATCAACCTGCAGCGACAAAACAGGGAACAGGCTCCTTGTCTTTACTGATCATTTTAATGGCCGGTTTGTTCGTAGCAATTTTAAACCAAACGCTTTTGAACGTAGCTATGCCCCATTTAATGACAGAATTTAATGTGAGTGCAACAACGATTCAGTGGCTGACAACAGGCTACATGCTTGTCAACGGTGTGCTGATTCCGTTGTCTGCGTTTTTAATCACACGTTTTGGACAGCGCAGCTTATTCCTAGTGGCTATGATCTCGTTTACACTAGGTACATTTATTTGCGGTATTGCGCCAAACTTTTCAACGATGCTTATCGGCCGTTTGATTCAGGCTATCGGCGGCGGTATCTTACAGCCGCTCGTCATGACAACAATCCTTTTTATTTTCCCTCCGGAAAACAGAGGGAAAGGAATGGGGATTTTTGGTCTTGCGATGATGTTTGCTCCTGCAGTAGGACCAACATTATCTGGTTACATTATTGAACATTATTCTTGGCGTATTATGTTTTATGGACTTGTGCCAATCGGTGCTATTGTCATTATCGCGGCTTTCTTTATGTTTAAAAATATTGTAGAGCCTAAAAAAATCAAGCTGGACAGTCTTGGTGCGATTCTTTCAATCGTCGGTTTTGCTTCCCTTCTATACGGAGTGAGTGAAGCAGGAAGTGATGGTTGGACAGATCCGATCGTCTTATCTACAATTATTATTGGTGCGATTGCGATCATTCTCTTTATTTTCCAACAGTTGAAAGTTGATAATCCGATGCTTGATTTCCGCGTATTTAAATACAGCATTTTCTCATTATCAAGTGTCATTAACATTATTATTACGGTTGCTTTATATACGGGGATGTTCTTACTTCCGATTTATCTGCAAAACCTCGTTGGGTTTACGGCATTGCAATCTGGGCTATTAATGCTTCCAGGGGCACTTGCGATGCTCATTATGTCCCCGATTTCAGGGATCTTGTTTGATAAATTTGGACCTCGTCCGCTTGCCATTGTGGGGATGCTCATTACTGTTGTCACGACATATGAGTTTACGAGGCTGACCATTGATACTTCCTATAGTCACATTGTGCTCATGTATGCAGTACGTGCATTTGGTATGTCACTCTTGATGATGCCGGTTATGACAGCAGGGATGAACCAATTACCGCAGCACTTAAACAGCCATGGTACAGCGATGTCGAATACATTAAGACAAATTAGCGGTTCCATCGGTACGAGTTTGATCACAACGATTTATACGAATCGGACGACATTCCATTATTCTAATATGGCGGATCAAACAAATACAGCGGACCCGTTCTTTATGAATTCATTCCAGACGGCTGTATCGAATGTGATGCATCATATGGGTATGACAGCTCAAGCTGCTCAAAAATATGTATCTACCCAGCTCTTTACAAAAGCACAGGTTGATTCAAACGTGATGGGCATCAATGATGCTTACATGTGGGTGACATTATTCTGTGCCGCTGGTGTCATTCTCAGCTTGTTCCTGCGAGATGTTCGGAAGGATAAAAAGCGAAAAGAACAGCAGCATAAGAAACAAGAAATATCACTGCTTCCAGCACCTAAGGAAGCAAACCAAGATGCAAGATAAGTGTGGAGGGACCGTACATGAAAATTTATGTTGTATACGATAGTGAAGGTGACCATACAAAAGCACTTGCAGAAGCGATTGCAGCAGGCGCGGGTGAAACAGAGCAGGCTGAAGTATTCATTGATCACGTGAAAGATGCAGACATTCGCAAGCTCGATCAAATGGATGCGATCATTTGGGGCTGCCCTGGTCACTTTGGTACCATTAGTTCTGGGTTAAAGACATGGATTGACCGTCTCGGCTACTTATGGGCAGAAGGAAAACTAATCGATAAAGTCGGTGCTGTTTTCTGTACAACTGCTACAACACACGGCGGTTTAGAAATGACAATGCACAACTTGATTACACCAATGTTTCACCAAGGAATGCTTGTTGTCGGCCTTCCTGGAAATGTTCCAGAGAATGCTTTATACGGCTCTTACTATGGAGCTGGTGTGACATGTCCGATCGATTCAGATGAATTGATTTCGACTGAAGGCATTGAACTTGGAAAAGCACTAGGAAGACGTGTAGCATCAGTCACTGCATCATTTAAGCGATAAGGAGAGGGTTCTTTTGGCGACGATTATTGTAGCGTTAGTAGCTGCTGTTCTAGTCATTATTGGATTAGTAGCGTTCAATGTCAGACACGCATCAGCCGATAAGGAAGAGATCAAAGAAGATGTCTCCAATCAGCCTGACGTGCCGCATAGCGAGCCAGAAGCTGTGGCGAGACCTGTAGAGCCTGAAGTTGAAAAAAAAGCGTCAGAGCCTTCTCAAACGGATGATGCTGCGTCTGGCGACAAATTCTATAGACAGGCGCTTCAAAAGTTTAAGCAGCCAGAACCACCTGTCAAAGAAGAAGAACCAGAGACAAAAATGAATGATGATATGTATCGTTCTGCTTTGCGGAAGCTAAAGCAGAAGGACAAATAAAAAAGAGAACCTCTCATCAGGTTCTCTTTTTTTATGGCACAAAAAAACCGCTGGCAGAAGCCGGGCGGTTTTCCTTCACTCTATAAAGTGCTAAAAGAGCAGATGCTCTTAAATTACGCTTTGTTAACGTTAGCAGCTTGTGGTCCACGGTTACCTTCAACGATTTCGAAAGAAACTGATTGACCTTCTTCTAAAGTTTTGAAGCCTTCGCCTTGGATAGCAGAGAAGTGAACGAATACATCGTCTTGACCTTCTACTTCGATGAATCCGAAACCTTTTTCAGAGTTGAACCATTTTACTTTACCTTCTAACATGAAATTTCCTCCTAAAGCGATCTTAACGCTTAAATTCACTATTCTTGCTCTTACACAAACTTCAAAGACGAAAACTCTTTCAAAACTTTCTTCTTAAAGATGATACGAACAAAAATAATTACCTTTACTTTACCAGTGTTTGCGGGAAAAAACAACTGTTATACGAAAACTTTTTTAAAAATAATTAGTGCTAACAAATTGAGGAAAATGCCTATGTCAAATGGTCTTTTTTTCTCTCTGAAAAGCTCACTTGATTTCGGCCAGACTCCTTTGCTTTATAAAGCTCCTGATCAGCTATAATCGGTAATTGTTTGATGTCTGCACCAGTTCCATGAGAATAAGCACATCCAATTGATACCGTAGTGTGAATGGACAGACCGTTTTTTAAATAAATCGGCTGATCGGCTATTTTTTTTCGTAAGCGTTCTGCAATCTGCCATGTTTTTTCAATTGTACAATTTGGTAGAAGGACAGCGAATTCTTCACCTCCAATCCGACCAATATAATCAGAGCTTCTTGTGTTTTTAATCAGCCTTGTACCGACTTCTTTTAAAACAATATCTCCCTCATGATGCCCATATTGATCATTGATGGTTTTGAAGTAATCGATGTCTAGGTAAATAAGGGACATTTGATGGATAGGCTGCTTCAACTTCTTAGTAAAAGCATCACTTAATACCTCATCGAACTTCCGTTTATTTAAAACACCTGTTAAAAAGTCATAATGAGCTTGGAATTTATACAAATTTAACAGCTGATATGCTTTTGTTTGATGCTCAATGACATAAAAGTTAAACAATCCAGCAATATATGAGAAAATCCAATAAGTAGAATGCAGCTGAAATGATGTCTCATGCACGATCAAGATGAACAGGCTTGTGGCCACCACATTACCAATCGTAATGGATAACAGCATTTTCACAACATGATTCATATGACGCTCTGCAATCAAAAAAGAAGAGGCTGCGATAAACATCATGGAAAAAATATTGATGGAAGAAGCGATGTTGGCTTCAATTAATAACCGGCCAATGATCACAATAAAAGCTGCAATCATTGTTTGGGCGATGCCTCCATAAAAGGCCGTTAAAATAAGGGGAATATGTCTTAAATCGATGATCGCTGGTCCTGTTTTAATAGAGAAGAACATTAAAAGGACACCGAGTAACCCAGAAAGCATGCCTTTGCATATTTGTCTGAGCAAGGTATCTTCTTTCTTCAGAAAATTCTCTTTAAACACAAGCATAAATAAATAATGGAAAGTGACAAGAATTGTTAAATTAATAAAGAGGTCTCTTAGCAAAATAGAATCACCTTTTTAAAATTACTAAAATTTGTTGCAAAAGAAAAGGGGAAAAAGGATAATTAATAAAAATTTTCATGATGAGGAATTGAAGAAAATGTGGGGAAAACGCTTTCCAGATCAAACGGACTGGCTTTCTTTTTTTGAAAAAATGCCAGATGCCGGGTTTGAAAAAGAAATGCCGGTTGAATATCAAGATTTGACGTTTCGGTTCGAGAATCAGGAGGAGCGATTTGTTGTGGACATGTCGCTTGCTATGCAGGAGTTTACCTTAAAGGTCGTTCGAAAAAAGACCGAATCTGTTTGGGAATATATGATTTTAAAACAGTACAGCATGTAGAAATAAAAAAAGATCGGAAGGAAGAAAAGGAGCTTTTGCTGATATTAGAGCATCATGACGACTTCGTCACAACAATCGAAATCACATTTCTACCTTCCTTTTGTCTTATGGTCAAAGAACATTTTTCAGGAGAATAAACAGGAGCCTTCATAAAAAGAGGCTCCTGTTTTATCATTTGTGCTCGATGTCATTGATGACTTGCTGGATCGATTCATCATCCATCACATTCATCACACTTTCATCAATGTGAAGAGATTGCGCATAAGATTCTCTTGGCTGATGAGTTCTTGATGGTGATTGGTGCTGGTTCGTTTGATTAGGCTGGACAGCTGTGAATGCCTGCTTGATCATTTGGCCAACTTCACCTGTTCCTTTTGATTCCTTATGTGAGTGGGACTCATGGCGAGATGAATCTTGGTGCTGATGGTTTGCGCCTTTCATCATTGAAGACATATTCATTTGTGTCATGCTTTTCAGTCTTCTTCGTAAAACCGGGGAGAATAATGCAATGATAGCTGTTGATACTGCGATCATTGCGCCAGTGCTCATACCTTTTCTTTTTTTAAACAAACGAATCCCTCCATTTGATCGTGATGATCTTTCATCAAGTTTAGGATGACCAATCACAGCTGAATTATGAATTCATTTTGCGGAAACAGAGGATGTGTGCATAAAAATCCGGCTAGATGAAAAACCTATGAGCAAAAGGAGGGAATAAATGATGAATAAGAAATGGATGCTATCTTTACTGCTCGTGCCAACATTAATCACCGCTGGGTGTGGAATGAACAACCAAGGCGATGAGCGTAGAGGAACAATGAAACGGCAATATGAAAATGTCACATATAAGAATGACAACATGAGACAGGATCAGCCAGATGTTCAAACACCTCAGAAGGTCAAAGTGGCAGATAAGGCGTCAGAGCTTGTAGCCAACATGTCTGAAGTGAAAACAGCGAATGTGCTTGTCACAGGAAAAAATGCATTTGTTGCTGTTGTGCTTGAAGGCAATAAAAGCGGCGATGTGACAGACGATCTGAAAAAGAAAATTTCAGATAAAGTCAAATCAACGGATCAACAAATCGACAACGTGTATGTATCTGCTAATCCAGACTTTGTCGATCGTATGCAAGGTTACGGAAAACGTATTAGAAGCGGAGAGCCAATTTCAGGATTTTTCGATGAATTTACTGAAACGGTTAGACGTATCTTCCCTGAATCAAAATAGCTACGACAAAAGCCGTATGTCATATGCGGCTTTTTTGTTTGGAACCGCACCTCGCACACCTGACTGCATAAAGTAAAAAATATATCACCTCTTGTTGATCTTTGTTTTTTCATAGAAAGAGGGTGCAGGATGAATTCAGGTGGGGAGCAAATGAAAGCCAAGCCGTCAATGATTCATAAAAAACTTGTAGGCGGAATGATTGCAGCAGGTCTGATTTTTTATGCTTTCACCGCGTACTTGATTTATGTTGCGTTTCAGCTGACAGGACAATATTTAGAGCAGCAGTCTTCTCCTAAAACGATTATAACGGAGGGACTCAATAAGCAAGTCTATGAACATATTCGAATCTACTATGCAGAGGAAGAGGACGCTTTTGTTGATCTGACAATAGAGGCCATGAAACAAGCAGAGAAGAGGACAGCGTCAGTGTTTCAGTTTAAAGCTGACAGACCTTTAGACGTTATATATTTTGATGATAAAGAGACGATCGAACAAATGGCTGGAATTAAGCATATTACCGGATTTTACTCCGATCATGATCAAATGATTGGGTTATATCCAGATAAACGGGAAGCATTATTGAAGAAAGAGACACTGCCTTTATACTTCTTCAATACGCTTTTTATTCATGAGTATGCTCATTTTGTTTTCTATGAAAAGGTCCATTCATATGAAGTGTCTCCAGGCATTTTTCCGCTTTGGTTCCACGAAGGAACTGCAGAATGGACGGCCTATGACGTGTTAAATGCTACGTCTGAACGCTTCGACGTGATTCCTTTTCAATCTCTTCATTCTGATCAAGACTGGCAGAACTCCCGGGTGACATATGAGACAGATGTATATTTACAAAGCTATTATATAATCTATGAGCTGGTGCAGCTTTACGGACGAGACGTCATACATGAGATCATGGAGGAAACTGCGAAAACGGGCCAATTTGCTAGCGGCTTTGAACGGGCGACGGGGGAGAGGCTCACAGATTTTGAAGAACAGTTTAAAGTGATGTACCAAAGAAAAAACGGCTGACCAGAGCAGAGAAGGAGGTCAGCCGTTTTTTTAATGAAGAGGCTTTTGTTGATCGGCCTTGCTAGGAGGCATTTGAACCTGCCCCTGAAGCGGCGCAAAAGCTGCCGTCATGGCTGTCATATCTTGTTTGGAAAGCTGAGGAACTTGATAGTAGCCATGCTTGTTTTGATACAAGAAAATTTCATATGCCATTTCGATAAAGTTCGGGATCTGCGCAGCAAGCACACGTCTGACAACAGGATTTGTTACTTCTAATGCGGACATGGAAAGTAACCCAGCATGTGATTTGACTAGGCTGAGCATATGTCCTGTGATGCCTAAGTCTTTTACATCCTGTAATGACTGATTCGGCTTCTTAGGCTGAGAAGATTTGATTCCGTATGTCACTTGTGTGTGTTCTTTCATCATATAAGTAGCGGTTTCTTCACTAGGCTTTTGGCCTGTAGAAAAACAATCTACAGTGAGATTGTACTGGGATAAAACGAATTGATATTGTCGATCCAGGATGTCGGATAATGCAGGATCTTGAATAAATTGCCGCAAGATCATATATTGATCCAATATATTAATCGTACCGGCTAAAATTTCATGTAAATCGAATAACTCATGCCCGCCATGGTTGAGCTCAGGCTGCTGAGCGCTTCCTTGAAACATTGGCTGCTGATCGTTTTGCATTGAGATTCCTCCTTTTGTTTATACAATCTGTTTTAATGTGAGGATGTTTTCACGTTTTCATGCAAAAAACATTATTTACAATTAGAGGGTTTTCTTTCTTTTTGTCGAAAAAAAGTATCAGACGAATGAACATGGGGGTACCAGATGCAGGACAAAATCATTAATCGTTTGATAGAAGACGAACATGTGCAGGCAAAAGTGATCGGCATCGGTGTTTCGCCGTTTGAACAGCATCAGCTTGAGGCTTTTTTTCAATCGTTGCCACATGAATTAAATGCCTCTTTTATTGTTGTGCAAAATCATGGGCCAGACGATTGTATAACAGATTTGGAAGCACTTGTTTTACCGATTGGCTACCGGGCAAAAACGATTAAACATGGTGAGAAAGTCATGAAGAAGACCATCTATTTTTGTCCGCAGCATGCGGCTGTGACGTTAACAGAAGATCATCGGCTTCATGTATCAGAGAAGCTGCCAACAAACAAGGCATGCTCTGTCGACTCGCTTTTTAAGTCACTAGCCAGTGTTCAAAAGGAAGAGGCGTTTGCGATCTTTTTTCAAAAAGGTCATTGTGTGGGGAGTGGATTGCTTCAGTTGGTTGAGCAAGGCGGTACAGCCTTATCGTGCAGTGAGGTAGAAAGTGGTTTTGACAGCATGTATCATCACACATTCAAAAATCCATCCACCCTTGCAGCGTATATGACCAATATTATTAACGTCCAGCATGCTGATGAGACGGATCCAGCTTTACTACGAATCATAGAACGTCTTGAAATGTATAAAGGGATTGCCTTTTCAGCCTATGAAAAGAAAAGACTGCTTTCTGTCATTCAAAAACGCATGCGCAATGCAGATCAACCGATGTCATTATTATCAGAGTACGATCGTTTATTAGAAAGAGAACCAGACGAGCTTGACCGCCTGCACGTCCAGCTCCTAAGCGGCACGACTACTTTCTTTAGAGATATGGAGGCTTTTCGAGTATGTGAACAAAAGATCATACCGTCAATCATTGACCATTCGATGAACAACGGGAAATCTCGATGCCGAATTTGGATTGCTGGATGTTCGACAGGGGAAGAAGCGTATTCTTTTACGATTTTATTTTTAGAAGAAATGAAGCGAAGAGATGTGTCCATTGAACTTCAAGTCTTTGCGACAGATATCAACCGAAAAGCCATTCAAATAGCTAGTAAAGGTCTTTACTCGAGAGAGTCTATGGCAAGCATACCGGAAAAATGGCGGGCACGATATTTCGAAAAAAAAGGTGACGCTTTTATTGTGAAGCAGTCGCTTAGAAAACATATTGTTTTTGCACCTCACAATTTATTGATTAATTCACCTTTTATCCACCTCGATTTTATCAGTTGCCGAAATGTTCTGATGTACTTTGAGCCAGAAGTACAAAAACGAGTATTATCCCGATTCCAATATGCTTTAAAAGACCAAGGGGTGTTAATCTTAGGACCCAATGAAACGGTCCCCAATATTCCTCAATTGTTTCCATTGTTCAATGAGAAGTGGAACATTTACACCTATTCAAACGTTCCTGCGCCTAGTGTCCCTTGGGTACATGACGCTCGTGATGCCGAGTTAAAAAAGCGAGCTGCACAATATATGCAAAAAGTGAGCGAGGATTATGATGCATGTATGGTCATCAATGATTGTAACAAAATCCTGGCGATGTCAAGTGGGGCATATTCCTTCCTAGACCATACAGAAGTGTCAGGTCAATCATGTGAAGATGTGACACCTGATTATCTGAAAGAGATGTTGAGTCAAACCTTTCAAAAGGTGTGGAATGACGAGACAGAGATTGTGTTTCAGCATGTTCTCATTTCGGAAAAAGGAAAAAAGCAATATGCGGATTTTATTGTAAAGAGTTTTGATCGCCGTTTTAAAGGAGTATACGTCATTCTCATTCGAATGAATGAAAGAGGAAAAAATCAAAAGAACAGCAGGGAAAAAGGGATGCCAGATCAGAATTCAGTCTATCAGCAGCGTATTGTCGATTTAGAAAATGAACTCAATGAAATCAAACAAAAAGAGCAGGAGGCAAGGGCTCAATTAAACGCGAAAAACACCCAAATAGCGGAGCTTGAGAAAAAACACGAGCATTTTATTAATACCATAAACAATTTAAGGGTAACAAGGGAAAAACTATATAGACCTTCTGTCAAGCCAGAGCTTGCGACGCTGTTTGTGGACCGGGACATGAATATTCGCTATCACACTCCTATAGCTACCTCTTTATTTACTTCGGCTCAAATAAGGCACCAGCAATCTTTTCAGTCGATGGCTAAGAAACTTACGCAGGAAACGCTCTATCATGACATACAATCCGTAATCTCGGACAGGCGCGTCATCGAACGAGAAATTGAAACGAATGAAGGAGAACAATTCACCGTTCACATCACACCTATCCTTGATCAAGATCATGAGGGAGCGGTGATAACGTGGATTAAAATGACGGAAATGACAAAAATCAAACAGTCACTCCATCTAGCGGTAACAGCACTGGATAATAGCCATATCCATATTGTTGTTGCAACGGAGAAAGGGGTCATCCAATGCGTGAATCAACGCTTTTGCCAGTTTGTACAGAAGCATGAATATGACCTGATCGGCAAAGATATTTTTTCTGTCTATCATTCGCTGTGTCAATGTGATGATTTAGAAAAGCAATGGGACGTTTGTTTAAAAGAAGGCAGCTGGACAGGTGAGCTGTACTTTCAGGATTTATCAGGCCGCGAAAGATGGGAGAGGGTCTCTTTACACCGAATTGATGATCCTGACAAAATGCAGTCAACTGTGATGCGGATTTCAGAGGACATTACCAATCAAAAGCAGTCAGAGAAGATGCTGATGAAGTCAGAGATGCTGTCCGCAGTTGGCCAGCTTGCAGCCGGCATCGCCCATGAGATACGGAATCCGCTGACGTCGTTAAAGGGATTTTTGCAGCTGATGATTCAAAGTAAGAAATATCAGAAGGATTATGCAGATGTCATGATGTCTGAATTTAATCGGCTTGAAGCCATTATTAATGAATTCCTTGTGCTCTCTAGAAGCAAATCGGTGAAATTTGAGCTGGTACATGTCAATCTTCTGCTCGAAGAGGTGATCATGGTTGTTGAATCACAGGCGGTTTTAAAAGGCGTGTCTATTCAGAAGAATTTGTCTCCGTCGCTGCCAAACATTCAAGGTATACCGAATGAGCTGAAACAAGTTTTCTTAAACATTCTTAAAAACGGTATTGAAGCGATGGATGGTGTGACAGGTACCATTCAGGTCACATCCGTATTGAAACATAATCAAATGATGCTGATCTTTGAAGATCAGGGAAAGGGCATATCAGAAGACGAACTGGGGAAACTGGGTGAACCTTTTTATACAACGAAAGAAAAAGGGACTGGCCTTGGTTTAATGATGACCATTAAAATCATTGAAAGCCATGGCGGCAGCATTCGTTTTGAAAGCAAAAGCTTTGAGGGGACACGAGTGATTATTACGTTTCCAATGAGTTGACAGACATAAGATTTACAAGAAATCCATCTACCATCAATATTTACTTAGTACACTATGAGAGATGAAGCTTGGAAGGGGAGAGGTCTAATGAAACGTGTTCGATCCATTCGAATGATCTGCTGTTTGGTTTTGGTGATCTTTAGTCTGCAATCTTTACTGCCTGGCATGATTACAGCAGAACAGGCCAGTGCGTCTAAAAAGAAGGAAACGGTATGGGACCAAAAGAAGCCAATGAAAATCAAGAAAGCCCGTCAGCTGATCGGAGAGACGGTGACGGTGAGCGGTATTGTGACAGCAGACCAATTGGCTATAGGCAATGGGAAACTGTCAACGTACATTCAAGACAAATCAGCTGGAATCAATATTTATTCAGCACAGCCCAACAACTTCCCAGAACTAAAAGCCGGCATGAAGGTGACAGTAACGGGGAAAATCACGTCTTATAAAGGACTGATTGAAATTGTGCCAGATCGAGATCGTCTGAAGATCGATGGTGTGAATCAAACTTTGCCAAAGCCGAAGCGAGTCTCCATGAAACAACTAGAAACGGATCAGGCACGTAAACATGAAGGAAAACTTGTGAAGGTCAAAGGTTATGTTGAATCAAAACCTGAGCAGCCGGCTGGCGGTGGATACAATGTGGTGATCATTGATAAAAAATATCACAGCACCATCCTTAGAGTGATGGTGGATACAAGTGCCATTGATGAAGTAAAGACAGGGTTATGGTATGAGTTTACAGGAGTGTTAAGCAGGTATGATAAGCTGCAGGTGCTCCCAAGAGACAAGGGTGATGTCAGTCTGCTGAAACGCCAGCCAAAGCCGCCAAAAATCAAGAAAGAATACGCGGCAACGATTGACCGGGTAGTGGATGGTGATACGATTCATTTAAAGAAGTCTGTGCTTGGTACAACAAAGGTGCGCTTTGTGAATATGGACACGCCGGAAACGTATCATAAACCAAAAAATGAATTAGATCAAAACCAGCTGCGTTTTGGACAGAAGGCGGCGGACTATTTAAATACGCTGCTTTCAAGCGGAGATAAAGTCACATTAAAGATTGGTCCTGAAGCGAAGGACGACTATGGACGTCTTTTAGCTCAAGTGAAAACCAAAAAAGGGGTCAATACGAATTTAGAGCTTGTGAAAAAAGGATATGCCCCTACGTATTTCATCTCGCCAGTTGGAGATGAAAAGGACTATCAGATGTTCCAAAAAGCTGTCAAAGAGGCGAAAGAAAAAGGGCTGGGCATATGGAACGAAGCGGACCCGCTGCTGGAACAGCCGTTTGAATTTAGGGCACGTGAACAGAAAAAAGGACTGACACGCTACGTCGGTGATTCATCAGCGAAAACCTACGTATCGCCTGAAAGCT
>Ga0209463_1000477_pt1 | contig 31267 bp, 28 predicted proteins | sample AgamicMgSfrz_FD_187169 | JGI IMG/M metagenome (GOLD analysis project Ga0209463, IMG submission 187169) | Agave microbial communities from Guanajuato, Mexico - Mg.Sf.rz (SPAdes) (version 2) | ecosystem: Host-associated > Plants > Phyllosphere > Phylloplane/Leaf | place: Guanajuato, Mexico...
GGCGGCGCTCGGGTGTGCGGTAGACATGGGACTGCCCCTGTTCGAGTGTGACGGATGAATGGGTGGCTCGATCGTCGCGAGCGGGACGTTCCGCTGCGCACTGGAGTCTGTATATCACGTCAAATACATAGCGTACACACTAGAAAATACCGAAGCGCACAGGCACGTATTCGGCCATCTTAAGGCAAGCGTTTGCATGACAAAAGTCCGTGTCATCAAAGGGGTTTTGGATGATATGGAGTGTGTGCTGAAAAGATGGAGGCGCTGGCGATGGCGTGCACGAATTTCGTGCGTATGCACTCAAAATTGAAGTGTGTGCGCGAAAGCTGGCGGCGGCGCACGGCATGCACATGCGGTAGCCGCCGCGACGGTGCGCGGCTGGCCGGCACGCCGCCGTGACGGGCGGGCGATCCGCCATGGATCGGACGAGCCTCACGCGCGACTTGCATGCGATTCCGCGAATCCTGATGCACCGCAATGACGCGACCGGCCGGCCGCCGGCCACGCCGATTTGAGGGTGTACACTGCTTGTCTTTCATTGGCATGCAGGCAAGGGCTTGCACTCTCATGGCGTCTTCCAAGGATTCGTACGATTTTCACGACCAGGTCGGGCATCTGCTGCGCCGCGCGTATCAGCGGCACGTTTCGATTTTCCAGGAAGCGATTCCCGATTCGGATCTCACGGCCGCGCAGTTCGTGACGCTGTGCGCGGTCAAGGAGCGGCAGGCGTGTTCGCTGAACGACATCGTCAAGGCGACCGCGATCGATCAGGCGACGATTCGCGGCGTCGTCGAGCGCCTGAAGACGCGCGCGCTGATCGAGGTGTTGCCCGACCCGAACGACGGCCGCAAGCTGATCGTGCGCGCGACCGCGGCCGGCCTCGCGCTGATCGACCGCACGGTGCCGTTCGCGCGGCAGGTGACCGAGCGCACGTACGGCGCGCTCAATCCCGGCGAACGGGTCGCACTGCAGTTCCTGCTGCGCAAGATGATGGAAGAAGACGGCGATGCCTGACGTGTGGCGCGGGGCCCAGATCCATCTACGTCGTGACGGGCGCTGCCGCGTCGGCGCGCATCAGCCGGCCGGCCTCGCGTAGCCCGGCGCGCACGGTCTCTGGCGTAAACGGCGGCGCGTAGAACCGTACGCCGGTGGCATCGAACAGCGCATTCGCGACCGCGGCCGGGCCCGGCACCGATGCCGATTCGCCCGCACCGAGCGGCGGTTCGCCTTGCCTCGGCATCAATACGACATCGACATCCGGCACTTCCGCGAACGTCAGGATCGGATAACTCGCCCATTCGCGCGACGCGACCTTGCCGTCCGCGAACCGCACGCGCTCCTTCAGCGTGCGGCTCAATACCTGGATCACGTTGCCGTGGATCTGGTGGCGCACGCCATCCGGGTTGATCATCGTGCCCGTGTCCTGTCCGACCGTCACACGTTCGATGCGGATCTCGCCCGACACGCGATCGACGCTCAGGTCGACGATCCAGGCCGACCACGCCGCGCCGAAGCCGGGGAAGCGGCTGTGCACGTAGCGCGCATACGCGATCCCGCGGCCGCGCACGAGCCGTGCTTCGTCGCGTTCGTCGAGCGGGCGCGGCACGCGCGGCGTCCACCCCGCGCGCTCGGCCACCGCCTGCAGCAATTCGATCGCACGCGTGTCCTGCAGATGGCGAATGCGGAACGCGAGCGGATCGATGCCGGTCAGCGCCGCGCATTCGTCGACGAACGCATCGTGCGCGAACGAGTTCGGCAACGCCGACACGCCGCGCAGCCACGACGCCCGCACGAGCGGCGCGAGATCCTCGCAGACGAAGCGACGATGCGGGCTCGCATACGGCGACACGGCCGTGCGATCGCCCATCTCGAACACGCGCGGCTCGGGCGCGATCGCGCCGGTCAGCAGTGCCGCGAGCAGCGGCGCATCGTTCGACGGATAGCGCGTCGTGAAGTCGTAGCCGAGCAGGCGGCCGTCGCGCGTGACGGTGCCCGTCACCTGCATCGACTGGCCCGCGCCTTTCGGTTCCCACAGATGTTCGTCCGCGCGCGACAACTGCACGCGCACCGGGCGGCCGACCGCGCGCGACAGCAGCAGCGCGTCGCCGCACACGTCGTCCGCGCCGTTGCGGCCGTAGCAGCCGGCCGCTTCCATCCGCACGACGTCGATATCGGCCTCATCGCGCGCGACGAGCGTCGCGAGGTCGTAGCGCAGCGACACGGGGTTCTGCGTGCCGGACCACACGGTAATCCGGCCGTCGCCCGGCGCGCGGTAGTCGGCGAGCGCGCACGACGGGCCGATCGAGCCGTGCATCTGGAACGGCCACGCATAGGTGCGCGACAGCGTGAGCGTGTCCGGTTCCGTTCGCGCGGCGTCGACGTCGCCTTCGTCGAGCAGCACGCGGCGGGTGGCCGGCGCGGCGGCGATCGCGGCGGCCGGCGCGTCGAGCGGCGGCAGCGCGGGAAGCGGCCGCCACGTCACGCGCAACTGGCGCGCGGCGCGGATCGCGTGCTCCTCGCGCTCGGCGACCACTCCGACGAAATCGCCGAGCGCGACGACGGCCACGAGCCCCGGCACGTCGGCTACCGATGCGCGATCGACGTCCACCAGCGACGTGCCGACGAACGGGCCGCTGTCGTGGCCCGCATACGGCGGCCGGACGACGCGGCCGTGCAGCATGCCCGGCACGCGCATGTCGTGCACGAACGTGAGCTGGCCGGTCGCCTTCGCGGGCAGGTCGACGCGCGGCGACGCGCGGCCGACGATCCGGTAGTGCGCGGGGTCCTTCGTGCGGGTGTTCAGGTCGAGCGTCAGCGCGATCCGCCGTGCGGCGACGAGCGCGGCGAACGTGACCGTCTGTCCATCGGCTGAAATCGTTCCATCGTCGATGCCCAGCCGCTCCACATCGACGCCGAACCGCTCGGCGGCGAGCGCCAGCAGCGCGTGACGGGCCTGCGCGGCCGCGCAGCGCAGCGGCGCGGCGGAAATCTGGATCGTCGCGCTGGCGATGGTCGGCCCCTGGTTCGGCGTCGCGGCCGTGTCGCCGAGCACCATCGTCACGCGCGCGGCCGGCACGTCGAGTTCCTCGGCGACGATCTGCGCGAGCGACGTGCGAATGCCGGTGCCGAGATCGACGTGTCCGTTGAACGCGAGGATGCGGCCGTCGTCGAGAATCGCGACGAACACTTCCGGCAGCGCCGGCACGTAGGACGACAGGCTGCCCGGCTGGCCGGGCGCCGGCTTCACGGGCGGCGCGGGCGGCCGGATCACGGTCAGGCAGCCGGTGCGCGCGAGCAGTTCGGAGCGGTTCACGGGGGAGAGATCCTGTCGAGGAAGGCGCGGCCGGCGCCCGGTCGCGACGAAGGCGGCGTGCGGGCAGCGCGCGGCGCACGCGAGACGGCGGGTGGTCGCGGCGCGGCGGCGCATGCGGTCAATCTAGGTCGCCAAAACCGCAGCGTCAATGGCGCGCGGGTGCAGGCGTATCCAGCGCTCACGCCGCCCGAACCGCCGGAGCCACCCGCGCGACGCGGCAGTTCAGCGTGCCTGCACGGCATCGATCGCCGCGATCGCGTCGTCGAGCGGCATCACGGCCGCATATTTCTGCTGCATGTCGAACAGGTTCGCGTCGTGCGGCGCGATCGCGCGATCGCCGACGCAATCGGCGAGCACGAGCGGGCGAAACCCGTGCGACATCGCGTCGACGACGCTCGCGCGCACGCAGCCGCTCGTCACGGCGCCCGCGACGAGCAGCGTCTGCACCGCGCGCTGCGCGAGCCACGGCGCGAGTTGCGTGCCGAAGAACGCGGACGGCACGGTCTTGCGCACGACGAGTTCGCCCGGCGCCGGCGTGAGCTCGGGCACGATCGCGCTGTTCGGATGATGCTCGGTCAGCGTCGCCATGCCGGGCACCTTCAGCGAAAACACGTTGTCGTCGCTGCCGTCGTCCGCATACACGATGCGGCTGTGCGCGACCGGCCAGCTGCGTTCGCGCGCGAGCGCGAGCGCACGCGTGGTGCGCGCGATCGCCGGCGCGATGTTGCCGCCGCCGAACGTCGCGGGATCGGCGAAGCCGACCACGAAATCGACGATCAGCAGTCCAATGTTGCCGTGCGGCGGCAGCGGCGTGCCGAAACCCTGCTGGCGATACACGTTCGCTTCGGCGTGACGGGAAAGATCGTTCATGGTGTCGGACACTCGTCGGTCAGGCGGGTTGATCGGTCACGCGGCCTTCGCGCACGACGGTCTCGCCGTCGAGCTCGACCGTGCAGCGGCGCAGCGGGATGTCGATATGACAGGTGGTCGTGCGGCTGCCGCCGCCTTCGTTGTTCGGGCCGAGCGAGAACAGGAAGTTGCCCTCGAACGCGCGCGCGTCCATTCCGATCGTCGCCTCGCGGTCGTACAGCCCGAGCGTCGACCAGCGCGCGCGCGGCTGCAGCCCCCAGCCGATATGCGAGATCGCATAGCCTTCGGGGTCGGCGAACGTTTCCATGTAGTCGCGCAGCAGGTCGGCGTCGACGCCGCCTTCGATGCGCGTCGCATACCCGCCTTCGACGGTCAGCGCGATCGGCTCGCGCACGTAGTGCTTCTGCGGCAGCAGGATGTCGCCGCGGTCGATCACGATCGTGCCGCGCGCGGTGCGATCGTTCGGATAGGTCAGCGCGAAGCCGCTCGGCCAGTGGTCCCAGCGGCCCGGCGCGTCGACGAAGCCGTATTCGGCGGTCGGCAGAAACTCGCCGAGCGGGCACACGAGCGCGGTGCCGGCCGCCGAACTCACGCGCATCTCGCGGGCCGCGGCGATTTTCTTCGCGGCGGCGAGCACGCGCGTGCGGTCGGCCAGGGTCGGCACCATTCGCACCAGCACCTCGGGCGGCTCGACCGCGAGCAGGATCTTCGTGCCGGACTTCAGGATGTCGTGCTGTTCGGGCGAGAACAGCAGCGTCATCAGGTCGAGCACGAGGTCGCTCTCGCGCAGCGCGGCGATCGCGGCCTTGTTGCCGGTCAGCGGCGTCGTGCCGAGATAGGCGAGCGGGTCGCGGCTGAACGCCTTGTCGCCGTTGACGGGCGGCAGGTCGAGCCGGTTGACGATCGCGCCCAGCGATTGCGTCGCGATCAGTGCGCACGACAGCGTCTGCGGATGGGTGGCCGCGCTCGTCAGGATCGTGACGGTCTGGCCCGGCTCGAGGCGCGACAGCGTGAGGACCTGCTTCCAAGCGTCGATCAATTGGGTATCGCTGACTGGCATCGTCGGCTCCGGTAAAGGCGTGAAGGAAAGGGCGCCGGGCTCAGGCCGCGAGCGGCGCGCCGAGGAAGTCGCCGAACGCCGCGTAGAAACCCGCCGCGTTGTCCCACGGAATCATGTGGCCGGCATCGGGCACGCGCACGTGCCGCATCGTCGGCGTCGCACGCTGCAGCTCGGCGACGTCGTCGTCGCGCACCACGTCGCCGCGCTCGGCGGTGATCAGCAGCGACGGCACCGCCAGTTGCGCGGCATCCGCGTGGAAATCGTCGGTGTGGAAGCCTTCGTACGATGCGCGCACCGCGCGTTCGTCGCAGGTATGCAGCCATTCGGCGCGCAACCGCAGTTCGGCCTCGGTCCAGGTCGGGCAGAACGCGCGCATGCCTTCGGCGTCGGTGCCGGCGCGCGCGAGCGCCATCGAGTCGATGTACCACGGCAACTTGCCCGGATAGTCGCGGCGGTTCGGGCCCGAGACGGGCGGATCGACCAGCACGACCGATGCGAGCCCGCGGATGCCGCGCCGGGCCGCGCGCGCGGCGATGCGCGCGCCCATCGAATGGCCGACGAGGCTCGTGCGCGGCAGATCGAGCGCGGCGACGAGCGCCGCGACGTCGTCCGCCTGCGCATCGAGGCTGTAGTCGAGCGACGGCGACGCGTCCGACAGCCCGCGGCCGCGCACGTCGAGCACGTAGGTGTCGAACGCCGCGCCGAATACTTCGCCGACGAAGCCCCACGTGATCGCGGGGCTCGTGATGCCGGGAATCAGCACGATCGCCGGGCGCGACGCGCGTGCGCCGGTCGCGCCGCCGTAGCGCAGATAGTGCTGGCGGATGCCGTTGGCGCGGACGTTCGCGCCGTACAGGAAAGTCGAGGACATGGGATGGCTCCGAAGTAGCGGCGGCGCTCAGTACGCGCCGGACAGCAGCGCGCCGGCGCCCGGCACGACCGGTTCGAGATCGAGCTCGCGCAGCATCGCGTAGGTGGTCGCGATCGCCGCGGTGATCACCGGCTTGCCCGTCATCGCCTCGACCTTCGCGACGGCCGGCAGCGACGGCATCTGCACGCATGCGGACAGCACGATCGCATCGGCGTCCTGGTACGGCAGCGTCTTGACGATGTCGGGCAGGCGCGCCGGATCGTGGCGGCCGACGTCGAGGTTGTCGGGGATCTCCAGCGCGCGATATGCGAGCACGTCGAAACCTTCGTTGCGGATGTAGTCGACCACCAGCTCGGTGAGCGGCAGCATGTACGGCGCGACGACGACGATGCGCTTCGCGCCGATCACCTTCAGCGCGTCGACGAGCGCGCCCGCGCTCGTCAGCACCGGCGCCTGCGCACCGTTGTCGGCCGTGTGCTTCGTGAGGCGCGCCTGCGACACGCGGTGATAACCATGACCCATCGCCATGATCGCGACGAGGCACGCGTAGCCGAGCACGTCGACACGCGCATCGCTCAGTTCCACCGCGCAGCGGTCGGATTCGGCGTCCATCGCCGCGAGTTCTTCCTTGACGACCTTCTTCATCCGCATCCGGCTCGAGTGGTACGTGAAGCGCTCGGGCCGGATCGCTTCGCGCAGCCGCAGCATCGCCGGGATCTCGGTCTCCATCGTCGTGTTGGAACTCGGCACGATCTGGCCGATGCGGTAGGTCTTGCTCATGACGGGAGGCTCCGTGTCGGTAAGGAGGGGGGGCGGCACACTGGCGCGGGATCGCCGGATGTTGGGCAAAGTCTAGTGTGTACATTTGAAAATGGCAATGGATCAAAATTACGTCTGCCATGGGTGGATTGTTGGTGTGTATGGATTTCAGGAGATTTATTGGTGCTTTCCCGGAGATGTCGGCATCGATCAATAATCTGCTTGTCCTGAATAAATTGAGTGTGTACGCTAAATAAACGACATTCAATCCGCTCGCCCTGGCGCCGCGTTCGGCAATGGGCCCATGATCAGGAGATCCGCATGAGCAAACCCCGTATCGCAATCATCGGCGCCGGTCTCGGCGGCACGGCCGCTGCCGCGCTGCTGCAGCGCGGCGGTTACGACGTCGCGCTGTACGAGCAGGCGCCCGCGTTCTCGCGTCTCGGCGCGGGCATCCATCTCGGCCCGAACGTGATGAAGATCATGCGGCGCATCGGCTGCGAGGACGCGCTGGAAGCGATGGGTTCGCATCCGGATTTCTGGTACAGCCGCGACTGGCGCACGGCCGACGTGCTGTCGCAGATTCCGCTCGGCGACTACGCGCGCAAGGCCTACGGCGCGAGCTACCTGACCGTGCATCGCGGCGATTTCCATGCGCTGATGACGCAGGCGGTGACGCCCGGCACGATCCGCTTCGGCAAGAAGCTCGCGGCGGTGGAGGACACGGGCAGCGACGTGCGCCTCACATTTACCGACGGCAGCATCGAGACGGCCGACATCGCGATCGGCGCGGACGGCGTGAATTCGCGGCTGCGCGAGCACCTGCTCGGTGCGGAACCGCCGCGCTACACCGGTTATGTCGCGCACCGCGCGGTGTTCCCGGCCGCGCTGCTCGGCAACAAGCCGTACGACATGTGCGTGAAGTGGTGGTCGGAGGATCGCCACATGATGGTCTACTACGTGACCGAGAAGCGCGACGAGTACTACTACGTGACGGGCGTGCCGCAGGCCGAATGGCCCGAGGGCGTGTCGATGGTCGACAGCAGCCGCGACGAGATGCGCGAAGCGTTCGCCGGTTTCCACGCCGACATCCAGCATCTGATCGACGTGTCGCCGTCGATCACCAAATGGCCGCTGCTCGAACGCGATCCGCTGCCGTTGTGGAGCCGCGGCCGGCTCGTGCTGCTCGGCGACGCGTGCCATCCGATGAAGCCGCACATGGCGCAGGGCGCGGCGATGGCGATCGAGGATGCGGCGATGCTCGCGCGCTGTCTCGACGAAGTCGGCGTCGGCGATTACGCAGGCGCGTTCGCGCTGTACGAGGCGAACCGCGCGGCACGCGCGTCGAAGGTGCAGCTCGTGTCGCACAACAATACGTGGCTGCGCACCAACGAGGATCCGTCGTGGGTATTCGGTTACGACGTGTTCGACGTGCCGCTCGAAGCGCCGTCGCGCAGCAACGTGGCGGCTGTGGCCTGACGCGCGGCGCCTGCGCCGGCCGGCGCTTTGCGTCCGCTTTGCAGCCGCTGCGCCGGCGCGGGAATCGATGCGCGGCAACGCGCATTTCGGCGTGTTATATGTCAGGCGCGCCGGCAGGCGCCAGCCGGCGGCCCGTGCCCGCCGCCGGCCGACGCCGGCCCGCACGTCGTATTCCGGATCCCTTCATGTCCCATCCCGCTTCTTCGTCGCGGCCGCTGGCGTTTCGCGTGAACGGCACGCCGCACACCTTCGCCGACGCCGCGCCCGACGCGCCGCTGCTGCTGGTCCTGCGCAACGACTGCGCGCTCAACGGCCCGAAGTACGGCTGCGGGCTCGGGCAGTGCGGGGCGTGCACGGTGCTCGTCGACGGGCAGGCCACGCGTTCGTGCGTCGTGCCGGCCGCCGCCGCGCACGGGCGCGACGTCACGACGCTGGAAGGGCTCGGGTCGTACGACGCGCCGCATCCGATCCAGCGCGCGTTCATCGACGAGCAGGCCGCGCAATGCGGTTACTGCCTGAACGGCATGATCATGAGCACGAAGGCGCTGCTCGACCGCCACCCCGCGCCCGACGTTGCGGCGATCCGGGACGCGTTGCGCTTCAACCTGTGCCGTTGCGGCACGCATCTGGAGATCATCCGCGCCGTGCATCGCGCCGCACGCTATCTGCGAGGCGGCGATGAAGCCTGACGCAGGTCCGCCGATGGCGCCGGCGTGTGTGGCGGAACCCGCACCGCACGATGACGCGGCCGCCGCCGCGCCGCCGCACCGCGCGCGCTACGCCTGGCCGATCGGCGATGCGCGCACGCCTGCATCGTTCGATATCGAAACGCGGACCGCACCCGACGGCAGGATGACCACGTGGCGCTACCGTGCGCAGGCGGTCGGCCCAGCCACGAACGATACTCGTGGAGCCGCGGCACGCGCCGATTCCGGCGCCGCATCGCCGTTCGTCTACCGGCACGCGCAGACGTCGATCGAGCTGGCCGATGCCGATGGCGCGATTCCCGGTCACGCGCACGTCTTTGCCCGCGAATCCTTCGTCGACGAACTCGCGGGCGCGTTGCGGCGCGACCCGGTCGCGTTGCGGTTGCAGCATCTCGACGCCGCGCGGGACGCGGGGCCCCGCGAAACGATCCGGATGGTTAGCGAACGCGCTGCCTGGGGCGTGCCGGTTGCGCCGCGGGCGAATGCGGCGTCGCGTGTCAGCGGTCGCGGCTTCGCCTTCGATGGCGAGCGTGGCGACGCGCGCACAGTCACATCCGCATCCGCATCCGCGTCCGCATCTGACGACGATGCCGATCGTCACGGCGATCCGCACTGGTCAGCATGGGTCGTGGATCTCGAGGTCGACCGTGCGACCGGCGATGTCGCGGTGCGGCGCGTCGTGGCCGGGCAAGGCAGCGGCGAGCCGGGCGACGCGTCGCTGGCCGGCCTGCCCGCATGGCAGATCGAGGCCGCGATTTCCCGCGTGATGGGCGCACGGTTGTCGGCGCGGCCCGCGCACGACGAGACCGATGCCGGCGAGCGGGCCGACGCGATCGCACACGAGCTGGTTGCCTTCGACGCCGCCGCGCATCGCGCGCATGGCGACCTGTCCGGATACGATGCGCGGCGAGTCGAGCAGGCGGTCGCGCCGGCCGCGGCTGCCATCGCCAACGCGCTGTACGACGCGACGGGCGTGCGTTTTCGCGCGCCGCCGTTCGATGCGGCGCACATTCGCGCCGCGCTCGCGCAACCGGTGCCGGCCGATGCCGCCGACAGGCCGCACGCGGCCCCGCGCCGCGCATCGAGCTGGCGTCGCTGGCTGGCCGGCGGCGGCGCGGGCGGCGTGGTCGGCGGGCTGATCGGGCTGGCGTGCGCGATCCTGCCGGGCCCCGCGCCGATCGCACCGCTTGCGCCCGGCGGCGCGGACGGCGCGATGTGGAGCGCGGCGACGCTCGAACGCGGCCGCCTGGTCGCGCTCGCCGGCGATTGCGCGGTGTGCCACACGGCGCCCGGCGGCGCGACCAATGCGGGCGGGCTCGCGCTCGATACGCCGTTCGGCACGATCTACACGACGAACCTCACGCCCGATCCGGAAACCGGCATCGGCAACTGGTCGTATCCGGCGTTCGCCCGCGCGATGCGCGAAGGCATCTCGCGCGACGGCTCGCACCTGTACCCGGCGTTCCCGTACACCGCATTCGCGAAGCTGAGCGAGCCTGACCTGCTCGCGCTCTATGCGTACCTGATGTCGCAGCCGCCGGTGAAGCACGTGCCGCCGCAGACGAAGCTGCCGTTTCCGCTCGATCAGCGGCGGCTCGTGGCCGGCTGGAACTGGCTGTTTCACGATGCGCGGCCGTTTGCGCCGGACCCGGCGCGCTCGGCGATGTGGAATCGCGGCAAGTATCTGGTCGACGGCGCCGGGCACTGCGGCGCCTGCCACACGCCGCGCAACGCGCTCGGTGCGGAGAAGGGCGGCCTCGCGTACCTGTCGGGCGGCGAAGCGGAAGGCTGGGTCGCGCCGCCGCTCGTCGCGTCGGCGGCTTCGCCCGTGCCGTGGACCGAAGGCGCGCTGTTCGACTATCTGCGCACCGGGTTCTCGGCACAGCACGGCGTCGCGGCCGGGCCGATGGCGCCGGTCGTCGCGGGGCTCGCGGCGCTGCCCGAATCCGACGTGCGGGCGATCGCGCATTATCTGGCGTCGCTGTCGCCGCCCGTCGATGCGGCAATCGCCGCGGCTGCGGCCGACCGCCAGGCGCGCGGCGCGGAAACCATCGCGACGCTCGGCCTCGAGAACGGCCGCCGCGCGTTCGACGCGGCGTGCGCGGTGTGTCATGCGGAATCGGGCGGCGTCGGACATTTCGGCGTGCGGCCGCTGATGGGGCTCAACACGAGCGTCAGCCAGTCGACGCCGGACAATCTGCTGCGCGTGCTGCACCACGGGATCGACGAGCCGGCCACCGACCGGCTCGGCTACATGCCGGGCTTCGGCGATGCCTTCGACGATCGGCAGATGGCCGAGCTTGCCGCCTACATCCGCGCGCGCTACGCACCGGGGCAGCCGGCGTGGCGCAACCTCGCGGAAGCATCCGCGCGAATCCGTCAGGCGGGTGCACATTGACCGTCGCGCCGGCGTGAGCGGCCGCGCCGGCGGGCATGCCGGGCGAAATGACCTGACGAACGAAAACGATGGCCGGCGACGGCTGTAATTCTTGCCAGATTCGGCCATCGTTTAACCATTCGAAACAATGTGTTCACCGAAAGGGGCATGATCTCCGGCGATCGAGCAGGCATACTGTCGCCTATGTTGCTCAATGCACGTCGACCGGCGTGCGCCTGCCCTCCATGTCCATTCCAGTCTCTTTTCGAACCCTGCGATGGTTGACCATTGCGGCTGCCGCATGCTTGCTCGCCGCGTGTTCGACTGCTTCCGACGTGACCGCGACGTCGAACCCGAACGTGTACACCGTGACGACGCGCACGGTCGGCGTGTCGACGACGTGGGCCGACGCCCACGAGAAGGCCGTCAACGAAGCCACCAACTACTGCACGCAGCGCGGGATGCGCGCCAGCGTGAAGCAGGAATCGCTGACCGGCGGCCGCCGCGTCGACGCGCGCTCCGAACTCGCGTTCGAGTGCCATCCGACCTTCGAGACGGCGTCGAACCCGCGCGGTTGACCGACCGGCGGCATGATGACGCCGCCCGCGTTTTTCTTCCCCCGCCTGCAAACCGACCCGCGATGCCGTTCCGGCCCATCGCGGGTCGACGCACGTCCGGCGTCGGCCGGGCGAATCAGGCCGGCTGCGCCTCGTACAGCTTCACGCACGCGGAGAAGTCGAGCGTGCCGAGCCCCTGCTGGCTCATCGACTGATACAGCTGCTGCGCGAGCGCGCCCATCCAGACCGGCTGATGCGCGCTGCGTGCGGCTTCGGTCGCGAGCCCGAGATCCTTCAGCATCAGGTTCGCCGCGAAGCCGCCCGCATAGCCGCGCGCGGCCGGCGCGGTGTCGCTCACGCCCGGATACGGGTTGTACGCGTCCGAACTCCAGCAGCGGCCGGTCGACGTGTTGATGATGCCGGCCAGCACGGTTGGATCGATGCCGAGCGCGGCGCCGAGCGCCATCGCTTCCGATACGCCCATCATCGAGATGCCGAGCAGCAGGTTGTTGCAGATCTTCGCGATCTGCCCGGTGCCGGTGCCGCCGCAGTGCACGACGTTCTTGCCCATGTCGAGCAGCACCGGGCGGATGCGCTCGAACAGCGGCGCGTCCGCGCCGACCATGAAGGTCAGCGTGCCGGCCTGCGCGCCGCCGGTGCCGCCCGACACCGGTGCGTCGGCGAGCGGGAAGTCGCGCTGCGCGGCCGCGTCGGCCACCGCGCGCACGGTGCCCGGATCGATCGTGCTGCAGTCGATCAGCGTCGCGCCGGCGCGTGCGCCGGCCAGCACGCCGTCGTCGCCGAGGTAGACGGCGCGCACGTGCTGTGCGGCCGGCAGCATCGTGATGATCAACGAGCCGCGCGCGGCGGCGTCACGCGGCGACGCCGCTGCCGTCGCGCCGGCGCGCACCGCGGCATCGACCGCGTGCGCATCGAGATCGAACACCGTCAGCGCGTGGCCGGCCTTGAGCAGGTTGGCGGCCATCGGGCCGCCCATGTTGCCGAGTCCGATGAAGGCGATTTCCATGGCGAAGCTCCCCGTCAGCGCAGCGCGATCGTCGTGTTCACGCCGCCGGCCGTCGCGTCGTCGTCGAACCAGCGCGCGGTGACCGTCTTGGTCTGCGTGTAGAACTGCACGACCTGCTTGCCGTACGGGCCGAGATCGCCGAGCTTCGAGCCGCGCGAACCGGTGAAGCTGAAGTAGGGCACGGGCACCGGAATCGGAATGTTGATGCCGACCTGGCCGACGTCGATCTCGCTCTGGAACTTGCGCGCCGCCGCGCCGCTCTGCGTGAAGAGCCCCACGCCGTTGCCCATCGGGTTGCGGTTGACGAGCGCGATCGCGTCGTCGAGCGTGTCGGCTTCCATCACGACCACCACCGGCCCGAAGATTTCTTCCGTGTAGATCGACATGTCGGCCGTCACGCCCGAGAAGATCGTCGGGCCGACGAAGTTGCCGTGCTCGTAGCCGGGCACCTTCACGTCGCGGCCGTCGAGCAGCAGCGTCGCGCCTTCCTTCACGCCGGCGTCGATCAGTGACAGGATGCGTGCCTTCGCCGCCTTCGACACGACCGGGCCGACGTCGGTGCCGGCTTCGGCGCCCGCATTGACCTTCAGCGCCTTCGCCTTGTCGACGAGATCGGGCAGCCAGTCGCGCGCCTTGCCGACCAGCACGACGACGGAGGTCGCCATGCAGCGCTGGCCGGCCGCGCCAAAGCCCGCGCCGACGAGCGCGTTGATCGACTGCTCGCGATGCGCGTCGGGCAGCACGACCGCGTGGTTCTTCGCGCCCATCATCGACTGCACGCGCTTGCCGTGCTGGCTGCCGAGGTTGTACACGTGCGTGCCGACGCGCGTCGAGCCGACGAACGAGATCGCCTTGATGTCCGGGTGCGTGCACAGGCGGTCGACCACCGTCTTGCCGCCGTGCACGACGTTCAGCACGCCTGGCGGCACGCCGGCTTCGAGCGCGAGCTCGACGAGCTGCATCGTCGACAGCGGGTCCTGCTCGGACGGCTTCAGCACGAACGTGTTGCCGCACACGATCGCCATCGGGAACATCCACAGCGGAATCATCCCGGGGAAATTGAACGGCGTGATGCCGGCGCAGACGCCGATCGGCTGGCGCAGCGTGTAGGTATCGACGCCGCCCGCGACGTTCTCCGCGAATTCGCCTTGCTGCAGCGTGCCGATCGAGCACGCGTGCTCGACCACTTCGAGGCCGCGGAAGATGTCGCCCTGCGCGTCGGGCAGCGTCTTGCCTTGCTCGGCCGTCAGCGTGTGCGCGATCCGTTCGAGATTGCGGCGCACGAGATCCTGGAACTTCAGCATGATGCGCAGCCGCGCGCCGATCGGCGTCGTCTTCCAGGTCTGGAACGCGCGCTGCGCGGACGCGATCGCGGCATCGACCTCGTCGAGCGTCGCATACGGCACGCGGCCGATGACTTCCTGCGTCGCGGGATTCACGATGTCGCCCCACTCGGTGCTGTGCGATTCGACGAACGCGCCGTCGATCAGCAGCTTGGCGGTGGGCAGGGCGAGGGTGGTCTGGGGAACTGCGGCGTTCATGGAACTCTCCGGGGAAACGATGTGCGATGACGAAAGGGGGGCTGCGTCCGCCGCGCGTGCTGGCGCGGCGGGCGGCAGGACGAACTGAAGATCGAATGCCGGCCGGCGTGCTCAGGCGCGCGCCGGGCGCATCAATGCGGTACACACGAGCGCGAACACGCCGAAGCCGACGAGGTACGCGATCACGTAGTGCGGCTGGCCGCCGCCGGCCTTGAGCAGCGACGTCGCGATCATCGGCGCGAAGCCGCCGCCGATCACGCCGGCCAGCTGCACCGACAGCGAGATGCCGCTGTAGCGGATTTCCGCGGGGAACTGCTGCGCGAACAGCAGCGATTCCGGCGCATAGAGGATCGGGAACACGACGCCGAGGCCGGGCACGATCGCCCACCATGCAGTCGACGTCTGCTGCGTGCCGAGCATCATGAAGAACGGTGCGGCGAACGCGCACATCAGCACGAGGCCGATCGCGAACATCCGGCGCTGCCCGATGCGGTCGCTCAGATGCCCGCACAGCGGCATCGTGACGAGCGACAGCGCCGCGCCGGCCGTGATCGCGTGCAGCATCTCGGCCTTCGGCAGATGCAGCTGCTGCGTCGCGTAAGCGAGCGCGAACGTGACGACCATGTAGAACCAGGTGTTCTCGGCGGCGCGAGCGCCGACGATCGTCAGCACCTCGCGCGGATGGCGGCGCAGCGCGGCCGTCACCGGCGATTTCTCGGCCTTGCCCTGGCGTTGCATCTTCTCGAAGTCGGGCGATTCCGGCACCTTCGCGCGGATGAACCAGCCGAGGCCGACGAGCGCGATGCTCGCGAGGAACGGCACGCGCCAGCCCCACGACAGCATGTCGGCTTCCGGCAGCGCGGCCACCGCGGCCATCGCCACCGACGACAGGATCAGGCCGAGCCCGACGCCCGTCTGCGGCAGGCTGCCGAACAGCCCCTTGCGGCCCTTCGGCGCGTGCTCGACGGCCATCAGCACCGCGCCGCCCCATTCGCCGCCCACCGCCATGCCCTGCAGGAAGCGCATCGCGATCAGGAGCGCGGCGGCCCAGTAGCCGATGCTGTCGTACGACGGGATCAGCCCGATGATCATGCTCGGCACGCCCATCAGCAGCAGCGTGATCATCAGCATCGACTTGCGGCCGATGCGGTCGCCGAAGTGGCCGAACACGATGCCGCCCATCGGCCGCCCGATGAAGCCGACCGCGAACGTGCCGAACGCGGCGAGCGTGCCGACGACCGGGTCCAGCGACGGGAAGAAGATGCGGTTGAACACGAGCGCGGCGGCCGTGCCGTACAGGAAGAAGTCGTACCACTCGATCGTGGTGCCGGCCATGCTGGCCCAGCCGGCCAGCAGGTAGTGCTTCGCGGTGCGCTCGGGCGCCGGCGTCGCGATGGTCGCATGCTCATCGAGGGTGGATCGGGTCTGCATGGTGTCTCCGGTTTTATTGCCCGCGGCTCATGGTCCGCAGGTCACGGTCGAGTATAGTTATGCGCAGATTCATGATGTACTGATAAAGAAACCGGTTGGATGTGCATTTATGCACATCGACGGCCGGCCCGGAGACGCCCGCCTTTTTTCCCTCGCCGATGCGACATGCCACCGAGCCGGTTTCCGGCAACCTGAACTGGGACGACCTGCGCTTTTTCCTCGAGGTCGCGCGCACGCAGCGCGCGAGCGGCGCCGCGAAGCGGCTCGGGGTCGACTACACGACCGTCGCGCGGCGCATCCGCGCGCTCGAGGCCGCGATGGGCACGCTGCTGTTCGACAAGTCGCGCTCGGGCGGCTTCACGCTGACGGCGGAAGGGCAACGGCTCGTCGCGTATGCGGACGCGATGGAGACGACCGTGCAATCCGCGTGCGACCAGGTCGCGAACACCGGAGAGGCGCTGTCGGGCCACGTGCGGATCGGGTCGACCGAAGGGTTCGGCTGCTTTTTCCTCGCGCCGCAGCTCGCGCGGTTCCGCGCCGCGCATCCGCACGTGACGGTCGACCTGCTGCCGGTGCCGCATTTCGTCAACCTGCCCAAGCGCGAGGCCGATCTCGCGATCACGCTCGAACGGCCCGAGCGCGGGCCTTACGTGGTCACGAAGCTGTGCGACTACCAGTTGCGGCTCTATGCGACGCATGACTATCTGGCGAACCACGCGCCGATCACGTGCACCGACGATCTCGCGCGGCACGCGTTCATCAGCTACGTCGACGATCTCGCGTTCAGTAACGAACTGCTGTACCTGGACCGCGCGGTGCCCGGCGCGACGGCGGGCTTGCGCACGACCAGCGTGATCGCGCAGGTTTTCGCGGCGCTACAGGGCGGCGGCCTCGCGATCCTGCCGTGCTTCATGGCGGCCACGCAGCCGGCGCTGGTGCCCGTGCTGCCGAACGACGTGGTCGTCACGCGGTGTTTCTGGCTGACGTGCCGCGAGGATCTGCGCAAGCTGCGGCGCGTGACCGCGCTGTGGGATTACCTGCGCGCGGCGGCGGACGCGAATCGCGCGTTGCTGTCGGGGGAATCGGCTACGCTGCGCTTCGTCGGCGACCCGGCATAGCGGTCGACGGGCGGCGCGCGATGGCGACGCGACGATCGATCTGGATCACAACACGGCCGGCGACGCTTCGACCGGCCAGCGGGGAGAGGGCAGATGGCTTTGACGCATGCGGGCAAGGTTTTCGTGGTGTGCGGGGTGGTATTCGGCGTGGTCGCTTACTGGCTCGCGTCGCGCATGGTGCGCCGCCAGACGGGCGGCAAGCGTGGGGCCGGCGGCGCGGTCGCGTTCTGGTGGCTCGTGTGTTTTTGCCTGGTGTCGCTGTCGTTCCCGTTCGCGTACTGGATCGGCGACGAGCTCTACGCACTGGCGGTGTCGCCGACATACGAAGCGACCGTCGTGTCCTACCAGTCCGAGTGGGACACCTGCGAGCGCCGCGACAGCTCGGGACGAACCTCGTCGTACCGGTGCATCAAGTACACGTCGATCCTGGAAGCCGTGATGCCGGATGGCGAACGTATCACGCTACCGGGCAACATTCGCTCGGGCGCCGTACCCGACATCGGCGAGAAGGTCGATGTCGTGTTGCCGCAGGGCGCCCATCAGTGGCACGAGCGCAGCGTGCGCAGTATCGGGCTGCTGGCCGGCGGCACGGTGATGGTCGCGATCATCGGGTATTTCGTCTACCTGATCGCGGCGTACGGCGCCGGGAAGAAGATCGACGGCGCGGCCCGCTTCGGCGTGGCGGCGGTGCTGAACGGGCTCGTGCCGCTCGGCGCGCTGCTGATGGAAATTGCATTCCTCAGCGTGCCGTATCGCTACTGGGCGCGCGGCAATCCGGAACAGTGGCCCGTGTGGGTGCTGGCACTCTGCCTGCTGTTCGCGCTGGCGCTGCTGCCGTTGCTGCTCGTCTACGCGCGAACCGCATGGCGGGCGGTCGTGAAGTAACGGCGGCGCGCCGCCTCGTGATCGCGGCGCGGGGGCCGGCCGCGCCGCAGGCCTTCAACGCGGGCAGCCGAGCCGATCCGCGAGTTCGTTCAGGTCCCTGACGTCGAAATCCCATGCCTCGTCTGCCTGCAGGTCGGTCGTCTGGCCGGGCCCGTGCTCGGTCGGCCGCAGCACGAACGCGGTCGACAGCCCGAGCCGGCGCGCGGCGCCCAGATCGCCGTTGTGCGCGGCCACCAGGCACAGCTCGGCCGGCGCGAGGCCGAGAATCTCGACCGCTTCGGTATAGACGGCCGGCGACGGCTTGTACGCGCGGGCGACCTCGGCGCCGAGAATCGCGTCCCACGGGAGCCCGCCGTGCTTCGCGACGTCGACCATCAGCCGGATATTGCCGTTCGACAGCGGCGCGATGATGTAGCGCTGCTTCAGCCGGTGCAGCCCGGCGACGGCATCCGGCCACGGATCGAGCCGGTGCCACGCGAGGTTGAGCGCATCGATGTCGGCCTCGGGCACGTCGACGATCCCGAAGCGGTCGAGCGTGCGCACGAGGTTCTCGCGATGCAGCACGTCGAGCCGCACGTAACGGCGGCGTCCGCTGCGGATTTCTTCCATCGACGGCGAATATTCGGCGCGCCATGCATCGGCGAACGCGAACGGGTCGAGCGTCGGCGCGTGGCGGTGCAGGAATGCGGCGGCGCCGCGCGCGACACCGCTTCTCCAGTCGACGATCGTTCCGAAGACATCGAAAACGAGCGCCTTGATTTCGGCAGGGTTCGTCATGGTGATCCAGTGAAGGTCGTTCGATGAGGGTTCACATCGCCGTGCCGCCGGATGGCGCGGCGCCGGTTCGATCGACATTGAATCACGGATACGAAAACGCGGCCGGGGAGGCCGCGATAGGTGGCTCGCGCGCCGGTCACGCCGGCGCCAGCGAGCGGAGGCAGGGCGCGCGGCGCCGGCCGGACGGCGCCGGCCGCCGCGCGCGTCCTCGCCGGTCAGCTCTTGTCGTACGAGAACTGGATGCCGGCCGTGCCGCCGGTTTCGATGAACAGGTTGATGAACGCCGGCACGGTGGCGCTGCGTGCCCAGTCGCGCTGCAATTCGCAGAACAGCTGCGCGACGCTGATCATCTGGCCGCCGGCCTGCTCGATGCGGCGCAGCGCCGCTTCGTGCGCGGCGACCGACGTGCCGCCGACCGCATCGACGACCACGTACACCTCGTAGCCGGCCTTCAGCGCATCGAGCGCCGGGAAGGTCAGGCATGCCTCGGTCCACAGCGCGGTCATGATCAGTTTCTTGCGGCCGGTCGCCTCGACGGCCTGGCGGAACTCGACGTCTTCCCACGAGTTGATGCTCGTGCGGTCGTAGGTCGGATAGCCTTCGAGCGCCGCGCGCAGTTGCGGGATCGGCGGCTTGTTCAGCCCGGTCTTCACGTTGACGGTCGAGTGGACGATCGGGAGGTCGTACGCGACCGCCGCCTTCGATGCGCCGACGATGTTGTTGATCAGCAGCTGGCGATCCATCGACGCGATGGAGTTCACTTGGACCGGCTGGTAATCGATGACGATGAACGCGGCGTTCTGCGGGGTGAGCAGGTGGTCGTTCGCGGGGTCGCGAATCGGTTCGCTTGCCATGGTTGCCTCCAGAGACAGTGCACGAAGTGAAGGGAAATCCCGAGGTTCCAGGTTGGCGCGGCCGCGGTGTCGGGACACTCGCCGCGGCTGCGCGCTCGCGCTGTCGCAAACGTCCGACTCCGGTTGCACGGCGGGCGAATGCTCCAAGCTTAGTGAACCGTGCGGCCGAGCGAGGTAGCCGGCTGAAAAAAATCCCGCTGGTCGCGGCGACATCGATCCACGTCGAAACAGGATGCTATGCGTGCAACAACCGCCGTTCCAGTCCCTTAAAATGCCGTCAGTGTTCTATGAATGGAACAATCATGGATGACCTGAACGACCTCTACTATTTCGTGAAGGTGGTCGAACACGGCGGATTCACCCAGGCCGGGCGCGCGCTGGACGTGCCGAAATCGACGCTGAGCCGGCGCATCGCGGCGCTGGAAGCGCGGTACGACGTGCGGCTGCTGCAGCGCACGACGCGCCATTTCACGGTCACCGAAACCGGGCGCGAATTCTACGAGCGCTGTCTCGCCGTGCTGGTGGAAGCCGACGCGGCGCGCGAGGTGATCGAGCGCCGGCACGCGGAGCCGCGCGGCATCGTGCGCGTGAGTTGTCCGACCGCGTTGCTCGAATTCCGCGTGAGCGAACTCGTTGCACGTTTCATGGCGATTCATCCTCAGGTGCACGTGCACCTCGAGGCGACGAATCGCCGCGTCGATCCGTTGAGCGAAGGGTTCGACCTGGCGCTGCGCGTGCGCTTCCCGCCGCTGGAGGACAGCGATCTCGTGATGCGCGTGCTCGCCGACAGCCCGCAGCGGCTGGTGGCCGCGCCGCAGTGGCTGGACGGGCGCACCGCGCCGTCGGACCCGGCCGAGCTGATCGGCGTGCCGAGCCTCGACTGGGGGCCGGCGCGGCATCACGTGTGGCAACTGGTCGGCCCGAACGGCGAGCATGCGCAGTTGCGCCATCACCCGCGCTTCGTGACCGACGACATGCACGCGCTGCGCGATGCGGCGATTCACGGCGTCGGCATCGTGCAACTGCCGTGCATGGTCGTCGAGGACGACCTGCGCGACGGCACGCTGGTCGACGTGCTGCCCGGCTGGGCGCCGAAGGGCGGCGTGGTGCACGCGGTGTTTCCGTCGCGGCGCGGGTTGCTGCCGCGCGTGCGCCTCCTGATCGACTTCCTGGCCGAGCACATCCGGAAGGATTGACGGGGCGGCGCGCCCGCGTTTTCGTGCGGCGCAGCAACCTGGCGGCGCGCCGGTCGCCGCCGGCGAGCCGCCCGGCAACCGAGCGTATCCCCTGATGCAAGCGGATACGCCGATCGTCACGGATTGGTGTTAAATACATTTCGGCGCGCCCTGGCTCGGCGCGCAAAAACGGGGCGCACCGGGTATCGGCGTAAACCCGGGGCGGACAGGGTACGAAAAGGCACGAAATATCGATAACGAATCGGGCGCATCAGACCCGGTCGGACAGACGGCAGGATTCATATTGAATACCGAACCGCAAAGGTCTCGCTACAGCCTCGGGCTCGCCGCGGAAGTACTCGCATCCGAGCAGAGCGTACTGAGGCTGATCACGCGCAACACGCCGCTACCGGAACTGTTGGTCGAGGTTTGCCGGCGTGCCGAGGCTTTGCTCGGCGACGGCGCGTCCTGCACGATCCTGCTGCTCGATACGGACGGCGTGCACGTGCGCGTCGGCGCGGCGCCGTCGTTGCCCGCACAGTACAGCGCGGCGATCGACGGCGCGACGATCGGGCCCGCGGCCGGCTCGTGCGGCACGGCGATGTACGAGCGCCGGATGGTCGCCGTCGAAGACATCGAAACCGATCCACTGTGGGCGGACTACCGCGCCATCGCGTTGCCGCTGGGCTTGCGCGCGTGCTGGTCGGTGCCGTTCCTCGACGATGCGGGCGCCGTGCTCGGCGCGTTCGCCGTCTATCACCACCGGCCGTGCCGGCCGAGCGACGAGGAAACCGCGCTGTTGCGCGATATCGGCAACAGCGTCGGCCTTGCGGTGCACCAGGACCGGATCGCACGACAACTCGCGCGCAGCGAGGAGCATCACCGGCTCGTCGTCAACAGCCTGAGCGAGGGCATCCTCGTCATATCGCGCGAAGGCGTCGTGATCGCGAGCAATCCGAGCGCGAACCGGATGATGCGCGTGAAGGGCGAACTCGTCGGCCGCCGGCTGTCGACGGTGATCCTGCGCAAGCTGCGCGAGGACGGCACGCCGATCGACCCGCACGACTGGCCGAGCCGGCGCGCGCTCGAGACGGCCACGCCGATGCTCGACTATACGGTCGGCTTCGGTCTCGCGGACGGCGACATCATCTGGGTGCGCGGCAACGCGGTGCCGATCGTGAGGCCGGGCGAGACGCAGGCCGACTCGGTGCTCGTGTCGTTCAACGACATCGGTCCCGTGCGCGAAGCGCAGCAGCAGTTGCGCTACATGGCGACCCGCGACGCGCTGACGGGCCTCTACAACCGCCGCTGGCTCGGTGACCGCATGCGCGAGCTGTTCTGCGTGCGCGATGCGGCGGCCGGGCCCGCGCGCGTCGCGATCCTGTTCATCGATCTGGTCGGCTTCAAGAAGGTCAACGACACGGCCGGCCACGACGCCGGCGACGCGCTGCTGCGCAGTGTCGCCGCGCGGCTCGCGGCCTGCGGGGAGGGCCGCTACGCGCTCACGCGCGTCGGTGGCGACGAGTTCGTGATCCTCGTCGACGATTGCGACGATCCCGATCGTCTGTCGGTGCTTGCACGCGAGGTGATCGAGGCGATCGCGAAGCCGTTCGCGATCGCGAACAACGAATACTGGCTCGGCGTATCGATCGGCATCAGCGTCGCGCCGCGCGACGGCGACGATGCCGTGACGCTGATGCGCAACGCCGATTCGGCGATGTACGACGCGAAGCAGCGCGGCCGCAACCACTTCACGTTCTTCACCGCGCAGCTCAACCTGCGGCTGCAGCGCCGCTTCGCGATCGAGCAGTCGCTGCGGCGCGCGCTCGCGTCGGACCTGCTGCGGCTCGCGTATCAACCCGTCGTCGATGCGCGCAGCGGCCGCACGGTCGGCGCCGAGGCGCTGCTGCGCTGGACGAGCCCCGAGCTCGGGCCGATGTCGCCGGCGGAATTCATTCCGGTCGCGGAAGATACCGGGCTGATCGTCGCGATCGGCCAGTGGGTGCTCGAAACCGCGTGCCGGCAGGCGGCCGAGTGGCGCCGCACGATCGCGCCGGACCTGATGCTGGCCGTCAACCTGTCGCCGCGGCAGTTTCACGAGGGGCTCGTCGAATCGGTCGGCCGCTGTCTCGCGCAGACGCGGCTCGACCCGTCGGCGCTCGAACTGGAGATCACCGAAGGCGTGCTGATGAACGACACGGACACCGTGCTGCCGATGCTCGAGGCGCTCACGGACATGAACGTGCGGATCTCGGTCGACGATTTCGGCACCGGCTATTCGTCGCTCGCGTACCTGAAGCGCTTTCCGCTGCACAACCTGAAGGTCGACCGCTCGTTCGTGTCGGGCGTGCCCGATCATCACGACTCGGTCGCGATCACGCAGGCGGTCGTCGCGATGGCGCATTCGCTCGGGATGAAGGTCACGGCCGAAGGTGTCGAGACGCAGGCGCAGTCGTGGTTTCTTCAGCAGATCGGCTGCGACATGCAGCAGGGCTATCTGTTCAGCCGGCCGCTGGACGCGAGCGATTACGCGCGCCGGCTCGGCGCCGCATGAAAGCGCGCTCGGCGGCGTTCCGCTAGTGCGCGCCGAACCCGCCTGCGCCCGGCGGCGGCGACGACGGATCGATCTCGACCCGGTTCTTGCCTTCGTGCTTCGCGCGATAGAGCGCGCGGTCGGCCGCCTCGATCAGGACGGTCGTCGGCAGGCCGGGCGCGGGCACGATGCTCGCGCCGCCGATGCTGATCGTCACGGTGTGGTTGCCCGTCGACGAATGCGCGTGCCGCAGTCGCAGCGCCTCGACCGCGAGCCGGATCTTCTCGCCGAGCAGCCGCGCGGCGCCCGGCGACGAGGCCGGCATCACGACCGCGAATTCCTCGCCGCCGAAGCGCGCGGCGAAATCGCCCGATTGCCCGAGGCAGCGCTCGATCGTCGACGCGATCTGCTTGAGCACGCTGTCGCCCGACACGTGTCCGTACGTGTCGTTGTAGAGCTTGAAGTTGTCGACGTCGATCATCAGCAGCGACAGCTCGCTGCGCTCGCGCGCGCCGCGCCGCCACTCGGCGGCCAGGTATTCGTCGAGATAGCGCCGGTTCGACAGCCCGGTCAGGCCGTCGGAGTGCGTGAGGCGCCGCAGCTCGAGATTGGCCTCGAGCAGTTGCTGCTGCGACTGCCGCAGCGCGCGATAGGCTTCGTCGCGCTGCAGCAGGTTCAGGTACGAGCGCGAGTGGTAGCGGATGCGCGCGACGAGTTCGATGCGATCGGGCAGCTTGACCAGGTAGTCGTTCGCGCCCGACGCGAACGCGGCGCTCTTGATCACCGGCTCTTCCTGCGTCGACAGCACGATGATCGGCACGTCGCGCGTCGCCGGATTCGCGCGGTACGCCTTCACGAGGCTCAGCCCGTCGGTGCCCGGCATCACGAGGTCCTGCAGGATCACGGTCGGGCGCGTCTCGACCGCGGTGGCCATCGCGTCGTCCGAACGCGGGCAGTAGTGGAAGTCGATGCCTTCCTCGTCGACGAGCGCGCGCCGCACGGCTTCCGCGACGATCGTCTGGTCGTCGACCAGCAGCACCATCGCCGGCGCGTCGGCGGGCGACGCGGTCGGGCCGCCGGGCGGGCGAGTCAGGTCAATCGTCATGGTCGATGCGGGTTATGGCGGTGGTCGCGGTCGTTGCAGGGGCAGGCATGGGTGTTGCGCGTGGTCATCGTCGGGGCTCAGATCCGCGCCAGCGCCGCCAGTTCGCCCGCGATGCGCCCGAGCGGCAGGATCGCCCGCGCCGCGCCGAGCGTCGCGGCCGCCTTCGGCATCCCGTACACGGCGCTGGTCGCCTCGTCCTGCGCGATCGTATGGTAGCCCTTCATCCGCAGGGCCTTCAGGCCGATCGCGCCGTCGCGGCCCATCCCCGTGAGCAGCACGCCGATCACGCGGCCCGGCCAGTGCTCGGTCAGGCTGTTGAAGAACACGTCGACCGACGGGCGATACGGCGTGGCGGCCGGCTCCCGCGTGTATTCGAGCGTGCCGGCCCGCGTGATGCGCAGGTGATCGTCGGTCGCGGCGAGCAGCGCGACGCCCGGCTGCGGGCGGTCGCCTTCGCGCGCGACCCGCACGGCGAGCTGGGTCTGGCCGTCGAGCCATTGCGCCATGCCTTCGGCGAACGCGCGATCGACGTGCTGCACGATCACGATCGGCGCATTGAAATCGGCCGGCAGGTTGCCGAGGATCGACGCGAGCGCGCCGGGGCCGCCGGCCGATGCGCCGATCGCGATCAGCGGGCCGGCGCCGCCGCGCGCGGCCGCGCCGGCGAGGCGCGAGCTGCCCGGTGCGTCGAGCAGGCGGCCGATCTGGTCGATCTTCGCGAGCAGCAGTTTCGTCGTGTCGCCGGCCGCGCCGTCGCCGAGCCGCGGCGTGTCGACCGCGTCGAGCGCACCGGCGCCCATCGCCTCGAACACGCGCCACGCGTTCGCGCCGATGCAGCTCGTCACGATCAGGATCGCGCACGGTCGTTCGGAGCGCATGATCCGACGCGTCGCCTCGATCCCGTCGAATTTCGGCATGATCAGATCCATCAGCACGATGTCGGGCGGCTGGGCGGCGCACAGTTCGACGGCTTGTGCGCCGTCGGTCGCGACCCACAGCACGCGGTGCTCGGGCCGTCGCGCGATCGCGCGGCGCATCGCCTCGACGGCAAGCGGGAGGTCGTTGACGATGCCGATGTTCACAAGCGGAATTCTCCGGTCGGTTCGTAGTGTTGGAGGTGGGCCGGGTTCATGGAAGGGCGTAGCCTGTTCGGCGCGGCCGGGCGGCATCGGCGGCCGGACGGCACGGCATTCTTTTCGGTTGGCGACGCCCGAATGCTGTCATGCGGCGCGGGCGGCGGCAATCGAAAAATATGCGCATTGTGCGGTTTCAGTACGTTTCCTCTATGGCGATCCCGCATTGCCTGCAAGCGGGGCGGTCGATCCTGTCCGACAGGCCGCAACAGTCCGCATGTTACCGTGCCGGCATCGACAAAAAAGCAAGGAGAGAACCGGATGAGCGCGCCCTATACCGTCCTCGTCAGCCGCGACCCGTACGCGCCGATCGTGATCGAGCAGGACGGCCGTTTGCTGTACCGGATCCACATCGAGAGCGGGCACGCGTCGTTCGACCGCGATTTTCCGGTCGAACCCGATGCGGTGCGGGTGCTGCGCGACGATGCCGAGCGCTACTACTTCCTGTTCGCGGCGCTTCACCATCCGTACCAGCTGAGCGCGACGAACCTCTCCGACGCGGAGCGCGAGCGTTATTTCGGCACGATCCTGTTCGCCGGCCGCGACGAAGTCGAAGCCTTCATGACGGAACGCGATCGTGCCAGCAACGGCGCGGTGGCGAACTTGCTGAGCATCTTCACGCAGGCCGATTACCGGCAACTGCGCGAGGGCCGGTGGTTCGGCATGGGCGCGGGCATGCCGGCCGCGTAGCGGGCCGTACCGGGCATCGGGCCGCGCGGCCCCGGGCCGTGCCGCCGCGCCGTCAATGGCTGCGCGCGTAGCCCTGGATCAGCGCGCGCATCATCCCTTCGACCGTCGCGTCGCGCAGGTCGGCTTCCTGCTCGGCTTCCTCGACCAGCGCGGCATAGGCGGTCGCGAGCGTCACGCGGTCGACTTCATGGCGTTGCTCCATCAGCGTCACCATCCCGTCCTTCGCCAGATGAGCGGAGAACGCGCGGCTGCCGATGGTCTGGAATACGTCAATCATGGCGGCTCTCCCGTACGTTGCCGATGCTCTTCAGTGTAGTCGGCGCCCCGGGGCTGCGCCACGCGCGCCGGGCGGCCCGATTCATCCGATGAAACGCGGCCGACACATGGCGCGTGCACGGTACCCATCGGGTTCAACGTTTACCCGAACCGGCAAATTGTCGACTTTTTATCGATAAAGTCTCGTGTTAGATTGCGCCGTCCGAGCCCGATGCAAACCGGGCCGGCAGCGCGTGGCCGACGTGCCGCGCGTCCAGACACAAGGAGGGGAAATGCTGGTGCTGATTGGGGTGCCGATCGTCGTGATCGGCTTCGCGCTGCGCTTCAACGCGCTGCTGGTGGTCACGATCGCGGGGCTCGCGACGGGGCTGGCGGGCGGGCTGAATCTCGTCGACATCGTCAGCGCGTTCGGCAAGGCGTTCACCGAGAACCGCTACATGGGGCTGATCTGGCTCACGCTGCCGGTGATCGCGCTGCTCGAGCGCAACGGGCTCAAGGAGCAGGCGAAGCGGATGATCTCGCGGGTGCAGGCGGCCACCACGGGCCGCGTGCTGATGCTGTACTTCGTGCTGCGCCAGGCGACCGCCGCGCTCGGCCTCACGTCGCTCGGCGGCCATGCGCAGATGGTGCGGCCGCTGATCGCGCCGATGGCCGAGGCCGCCGCGGTCGGCCGGCACGGCGAGCTGCCCGAGGCGGTGCGCCAGCAGATCCGCGCGCATGCGTCGGGCGCCGACAACGTCGCCGTGTTCTTCGGCGAGGACATCTTCATCGCGATCCAGTCGATCCTGCTGATCAAGGGCTTTCTCGAACAGAACGGCATCGCCATCGAGCCGCTGCACCTGTCGGTGTGGGCGATCCCGACCGCGATCGCCGCGCTGCTGATCCACTGCACGCGCCTCGCGCTGCTCGACCGCCGGCTCGCGCGCGGCTTCGGCCTGGTCAGGCAGGAGGGCGCGCGATGATCGGCCTCGAATCGCTGTACACGCTCGCGGGGCTGATGTTCGCCGCGTTCGCGTACTTCAACCTGACGGATCGCACGAACCCGCGGCGCGTCGTCAATTTCGCGTTCTGGGCCATCTACGCGGTCACGTTCCTGTTCGGCGCGCTGCTGCCGCATTTCGTGACGGGGTGCCTCGCGATCGCGCTCGCGGTGATCGCCGGCTCCGGCAAGCTGGGCCGCGGCCGGTCCGACGAGGCCGGCGAAGCGGCGGCCGGGCGGCGCGAGACGCTCGCGCAGCGCTTCGGCAACCGGCTGTTCCTGCCCGCGCTGCTGATTCCGCTCGTCACGCTGATCGGCACGTTCGCGCTGAAGCTCGTGCCGTTCGTCGAGCCGAAGAGCGTGACGCTGATCTCGCTCGTGCTCGGCACGATCGTCGCGTTCGTCGTCGCGCTCGCGATGCTGCGCGATTCGCCCGTGCATGCGCTGAAGGAGGCGCGCCACACGATGGATGCGGTCGGCTGGGCCGCGATCCTGCCGCAGATGCTCGCGGCGCTCGGCGCGCTGTTCGCGGTGGCGGGCGTCGGTGGCGTGGTGTCGGGGCTCGTGAAGGACTGGGTGCCGATCGATTCGCCGTTCGCGGTGGTCGCGGCCTATACGGTCGGCATGGCGCTGTTCACGATGATCATGGGCAACGGCTTCGCCGCGTTCCCGGTGATGACGGCCGGCATCGGCCTGCCGCTGATCGTCCACCAGTTCCACGGCAATCCGGCGATCATGGGCGCGATCGGGATGCTGAGCGGCTTCTGCGGTACGCTGATGACGCCGATGGCCGCGAACTTCAACATCGTGCCCGCGGCGCTGCTCGAACTGAAGGACAAGAACGGCGTGATCAAGGCGCAGTGGCCGAGCGCCGTGCTGCTGCTGGCCGTGAACACGCTGCTGATGTACGCGTTCGTATTCCGCTTCTGATTCGATGGACGAGATCCTCATGACCGACCGACTCACCCCCGAACTCGCGTCGAAATTCGCGTCGCTCGCGCTCGCGCACCTGACCCGCGAATATCCGAACAAGCTCACGCATGCGCTCGAAGGTCCGCACGACGTGCAGGGCCCGCGCGCATTGCACCCGATCTTCTACGGCAGCTACGACTGGCATTCGTGCGTGCATGGCTACTGGCTCGTGCTGCGCGTGCTCGAACGCTACCCGGCACTGCCGGAAGCCGAGCGCATCGTCGCGACCGTCGATGCGCATTTCACCGACGCGAACGTCGCCGGCGAGCGCGCGTATCTCGCACTGCCGCACAACGCCGGCTTCGAGCGGCCGTACGGCTGGGCGTGGCTGCTCGCGCTCGCCGCGCAACTCGAGCGGCTCGCGCTGAAGGGCGCGCTGCCGCAGGCCGCGCGCTGGGCGAAGACGCTGGCGCCGCTGGCCGACCTGTTCGTGTCGCGCTTCGAGACGTTCCTGCCGAAGGCGACCTATCCGCTGCGCGTCGGCACGCATTTCAACACCGCGTTCGCGCTGGCGCTCACGCTCGATTTCGCCCGCGACACGCAGCGCGACGGGCTCGCGGCGTTGATCGTCGATACCGCGAAGCGCTGGCACCTGAACGACGTCGCATGCCAGGCGTGGGAGCCGTCGGGCGACGAATTCCTGTCGCCCGCGCTGATGGAAGCCGAACTGATGCGGCGGGTGCTGCCGGCCGCCGAATTCGACGACTGGTTCGCGCGCTTCCTGCCCGATCTCGCGCGCGGCGAGCCGGCGACGCTGTTCGAGCCGGCGACGGTCAGCGACCGCAGCGACGGCAAGATCGCGCACCTCGACGGGCTGAACCTGAGCCGCGCGTGGTGCCAGCGTTCGCTGGCCGGCGCGCTGCCGGAGGGCGATGCGCGGCGCGCGAAGCTGCTCGACGCGGCCGATCGGCATCTCGCGAGCGCGCTCGCGCACGTGGCCGGCGATTACATGGGCGAGCACTGGCTCGCGACGTTCGCATTGCTGGCGCTGGACGCGTAGCGCGCGAAACCCCGCCGACGGCAAGGTCTTCGGCGCGCGGCTATACTCGCCGCTCGGGCCGCTTCGCGCTGCATGCGTGGCGCGAAGCGCGCCATCCGCCAGTTCGCCGCTTCGCCATGGACAAGCTCATTGACTACGTCGCCGCGATCCACGGGCTCGCCGGCTCCGTGTCGATCGTGTCGCACGCGACATCGCACGATCGCTGGACCGACGACGACGTCGAGGTCATCCGCGACGAAACCGAATACCGGTTCGACAACGGCGCGATCGTGCGCCGCTCGGTCGAGCAGGACCGTGCGCCGTCCGACCTGCTGTGCGCCGAATGCTGGATCGACTACGACGTGCTGCGCCATCCCGATGCGCAGCCGATCAACCCGTCGCGGCTGACGTTCGACAACGCATGCCGCGAAACCTTCTGGCTGCGGTACCACCTCGCGTGAACGTGCGCGCATGCATGAGTGCTTGAGGCTGCATCAGCCCGGCGGCCGACGAAGCGCGTGCCGGGGATGATGGGCAGATGCTGCATATCTTGAAGCCCGCCAACGGCTTGGGACCTGCCGACAACGTCATTTTTCATGACAGCGGCGACGTTGAATTCAAAGGCGTAGTTATTGATAACATCCATGACTATGCACGCTGAGTCCCCTCCGCCCATCGATAGCCGCCTTGCGCACGCGACGTTCATCATTTCATCGGACGGCGCGCACCCGGACACATGGACCGCTTTCTTCGGCGCCTTCCCGAGTCGAACGATCACGAAAGGAAAGCCCTATCTGCTGCCGTCCGGGCGGCTGAGTTCCCGGCCCGGAAAGCTCAATCTTTGGGCGCTGGAAAGCAGGGCTGCCGTTCAAAGCGATCGATTGGAGCCGCATCTCCGCTACCTGATCGAACGACTCTCGTTGCCGCGTGAAGGTCTTCTCGAGCGTATCGAACAAGCAGGGGCGCGTATGCGGTTCTTCTGTTACTGGGACAACGAGAAAGGTGATCGTGTGCCCTATGTGTCGGACGCTACCCGTCAGCTCATTGAATCAGTCGGGGCAGTGATCGAGATCGACGAATATCGATAGCGTCTACGGCTGCTGGCGTCTCCTGGCGCCTGACGCGACGCGCGTACCTCAATCCGCCTCCCGCCACCGCACAGGCGCGGGCTTGTAGGCGGTTCCCACTGCAGCGCGCCGTTGAGCGGTAAATAGGTAACGATGGACGGGTTTTTGTACTGATTCGGTCAGGTTTTCGTGGGGGGGCGACCGCCTTTGCGTCGTGCGCAACACCGCTTTCCACGACAGGGCCGACGCGCGGCGGCGACGACTCGCTACACTGCCGTACCGGTTGGACGGGCCCCGGCATCAGGCCCGCGAGCAAGGAGACAGAAGAGGATGGAGACCCCACGCGCAGCGGTCGTCACGTACCGCGGCAATGCGATCGAGAACACGCACGTCGCCCATGTGGCGGTCGTCGATGCACGCGGCCGGCTGCTGGCCCGGTTCGGCGATCCGTACCGGATGACGCTTGCGCGGTCGGCGGCCAAGCCGGCCCAGGCGCTGTCGGTGATCGAGACGGGCGCGCCGGAACGCTTCGGCTTCGACGACGCGGACATCGCGCTGATGTGCGCGTCGCACAGCAGCGAGGATCGTCACATCGAACGCACGCGTGCGATGCTCGCGAAGGTCGCCGCGCACGAATCGGATCTGCGCTGCGGCGGCCATCCGCCGTTGTCCGATGCGGTGTACCGGTCGTGGATCAAGCGCGACTACACGCCCACCGGCGTATGCAGCAAC
>Ga0209463_1000480_pt1 | contig 31112 bp, 26 predicted proteins | sample AgamicMgSfrz_FD_187169 | JGI IMG/M metagenome (GOLD analysis project Ga0209463, IMG submission 187169) | Agave microbial communities from Guanajuato, Mexico - Mg.Sf.rz (SPAdes) (version 2) | ecosystem: Host-associated > Plants > Phyllosphere > Phylloplane/Leaf | place: Guanajuato, Mexico...
TAAGCTTGCCCCAGTCCTCGTCTGTCAGTGACCCAGTACGTAAACGCTGGGCATCTATATTCCCTTCTGCGCAAAGCATACGCATTACAAGCTGCTCTGCCCCCATCTCCAAACTAAAAATCGCTACATTTTCGCCTGTTTTTACAGCAACATTCTGAGCGATATTTAAGGCAAAGGCTGTTTTACCAACCGATGGTCTTGCTCCAACAATAATTAGGTCATTTCGCTGAAATCCAGCCGTCATTTTATCAAGTTCAGCAAACCCTGTTGCTATCCCAGTGATATCGCCTTTGCGATTATGCATTTCTTCAATATTATCATATGTCCGAACAAGGACATCTTTAATATTATGAAATGCTCCAGCATTTTTTCGTTGCGCTACTTCTAAAATATTCTTTTCTGCTTCACTTAATAAAGCTTCTACTTCATCTTCACGTGAATATCCGTCCTGTGCGATGTTTGTTGCTGTTCGAATCAATCGGCGAAGCAATGACTTTTCTTCTACAATCTTTGCATAGTACTCTATATTGGCAGCGGTCGGCACAGAAGCCGCCAGCTCACTTAAATAGCTAACTCCGCCCGTATCCTCTAAGTTATTAGTTGTGGCTAATTCGGATGTTACTGTAATTAAATCGACTGCTTTTCCTTCATCACTTAATTTAAGCATTGTCGAATAGATTCTTTGATGTGCACCTCTATAAAAATCTTCTGGTATCAGAATTTCAGAAGCTAATGTTAAGCTTTGTGGTTCAAGAAATATAGCCCCTAATACAGCTTGTTCTGCCTCAATATTTTGAGGGGGCATTCGATCATTTAAGATTTCGGTCAATCTATAAAACCTCCTTAAAATGAGAGGATATGATTAATAACATAGCCTAGGTTAAAAAAGCAACAATCTATACAAAAAGTCCTTCCATTTGAAGAAAGGTGTTTTCGTATCAGCTATGCCTTTTCTCTTTTTTCTAGTTTCCTATTAAAAACAGTCAAACAAAAAATGTGACCAGTTAAACCTGCATCACATTTTCTTAAGCTTATTCTATTTTAACATGTTTAGCGCTAAATGGAACTTCCAATATTAGCTTAATTCTTTCACATGTACATTTAATGTTGCTGACACTTCATGGTGAAGCTTCACTGGAACCTTTGTAACTCCCAGTGAACGAATAGCATCATTTAACTCAATTTTTCTTTTATCAATTTTGATTTGATGTTTTTTATTTAATTCATCTGCAATTTGCTTGCTTGTAATCGACCCAAACAATCTGCCGCCCTCACCAGATTTTGCATGCAGCTCAACAGTTACTTTTTCTAGCTTTTCTTTTAATTCTTTTGCTTGATTTAGCTCTTCAATTGCTTGTTTCTCTTCTTTTTTCTTTTGAGCATTTAACGTGCTAACCGCTGAAGCATTAGCTTCTACAGCTAAGCCTTGTTTTAAAAGAAAGTTATGTGCATAACCATCAGCAACGTTTTTAACTTCTCCTTTTTTTCCTTTACCTTTTACATCTTTTAGAAAAATTACTTTCATTCTTTTCTTCTCCCTTCAAAATACTCATCAATTGCTAATTTTAGCCTTGCCTCTACTTCTTCCATTGGCATATTTGAAAGCTGTGTAGCCGCATTTGTTAAATGGCCACCACCATGTAGACTTTCCATAATAATTTGAACATTAATTTCTCCTAAAGAACGAGCACTTATCCCAATCATCGTTTCCCCTCTAGGCGCTATTACAAAGGAGGCAATAATACCATCCATTGTTAATAGAGTGTCAGCCGTCTGTGCAATTAACACGCCATCGACAGCTTCTTCTTCCTTCGCTATGGCTATTGCAATTCCTTCTTTATAGAATTGCACATTTTCGATAATTTTCGCTCTTTTAACATAGTTTTCAATGTCTTCTTTTAGGAATTTTTGTACAAGTACTGTATCTGCGCCCTGTCCTCGCAAATAAGAAGCTGCATCGAATGTCCGTGCTCCTGTTCTAAGAGTAAAGCTTTTCGTATCAACAATGATCCCAGCTAAAAGGGCCGTTGCTTCCAACATTTCAATTTTAACACTTTTCGGCTGATATTCTAGTAATTCTGTAACAAGTTCTGCCGTTGAAGAAGCATATGGTTCCATATAGACAAGCAGCGGATTTTCAATAAATTCCTCACCACGACGGTGATGGTCAATTACTACTACATCTTCTATTTTATTTAATAAGTGCTCTTCAATCACTAAAGAAGGCTTATGTGTGTCTACCACTACTAGTAAAGTATCGCCAGTTGCTATTTCTAAAGCTTGATCAGGCGTGATAAACTTTGTAAACAGAGACTCTTGCTTTTTAATTTCTTCCATCAATCTTCTAACAGCTGTATCTATTTCTTGAAAGTTTATTACTATATATGCTTCCTTTTGATTCATCTGAGCTACTTTATGTATCCCAATTGCTGCACCAATTGCATCCATATCAGGATTCTTATGCCCCATTATGATAACTTTATCACTTTCTAACACTAATTCCTTTAAAGCATGGGAAATGACCCTTGCTCTTACTCTTGTTCGCTTTTCTACGGGATTAGTTTTGCCTCCATAAAACTTTACTTTACCATTCGGTTGCTTAATCGCAACCTGATCTCCGCCTCTTCCTAAGGCTAAATCAAGACTGGATTGAGCAATATTCCCTAGTTCTGGTAAAGAGGAAACACCAGCTCCAACTCCAATACTTAGTGTTAAAGGAACATTCTGTTTTGTAGTTAATTCTCGAACATCGTCTAGTATGGTGAATTTCCCTTTTTCCAAGCTTTGTAGAATATGTTCATTAAAAATAGCAATGAACCGATCAGAAGAAATCCGTTTTAATAAGACGCCATTATCTGTAGCCCATTTATTTAAAATTGCTGTAACACTATTATTAATGCTACTTCTTGCTTGATCATCCATACCTTGTGTTAAATCATCATAATTGTCTAAAAAGATAATTGCAATGGCAGTACGTTCATCTTCATAAAGCTTCTCGATCTCTGTTTGTTCTGTAACATCAAAAAAGTATAATAAGCGCTCTTCCACTTTATGAATAACACGGAACTTTCTTTCATGCAATGTAATGATTTCCGTTTCTACTTCTTGCTTAATTAAAGGAATAATCGATGGAGAAACATCATACAAAGATCTTCCTACAAGTGTATCCTCTGTAAAACAAGATGCTAAAAAGGGATTTGTCCATTCAATATAATAATCATCATTTATAAGCATAATTCCTATTGGCATTTCCATTAATGCCTCTTCCCCCACTTTTTTAACGCGGTAAGAGAGAGTGGTTATATACTCTTCTGTTTCCTTTTTTTGACGACTATCCATTCGTAAAATAAAATAAAAAGGAATTGCAAAAAGGAATAACCCAATTAAGGAAAATACCCAGTTATAAAAAGAGAGGATTCCAAGCATGATAGTGGTAATACCTATTAAGCATATTAATGGATACCGTATGGACCCTTTCTCTAAAAAAGTAGGCAATTTTTCTCCTCCTAAAACTCGTGAGATTTTCAAATAATCCTTACTATGTATTCATTAAACCTGATAATATTATACCCCATAAAACTAAATTAAAATATAAAAAGGTCTATCCCCCTATCTGTTACTTAAAATAAGAGATGAAATACATTTCAATTTTCAATTTTTTTATTCGCAAACTTCTGTAACCTTAGAACATTCGCTTTCTAAAACTTGATTGGCCTTTTACCCATTTTTCGAAATAGTTTTTATGGGGAAAGGGTTTACACCCTTAACTAGTATTTTACTACCATTCCTTCTCTTCTTCAATGAAGTTAATTAGAAGAAATAAGAGGAGTAGGAAGAAAAACATTTATGTTTATAGAAAAGAAGAAACTTCACATAATCCTTAGATGATACAAATAAGGGAGTGATATAGAAATAGTACATATATAGACTATTTCCCCTTTAATATAATACAAAAACCCTATTAAACAAAAGTCTAATAGGGTTTTTTATAGGCTAATTATTCTCCACTTACGTATGGTAGTAAAGCCATAGTACGTGCACGTTTAATAGCAATCGTTAATTTACGTTGGTATTTAGCGCTTGTACCAGTTACACGACGAGGTAAAATTTTACCGCGTTCTGAGATGAATTTTTTAAGTAAGTCTACATCTTTATAATCGATGTTAGTGATACCGTTAGCTGTAAAGTAACATACTTTACGACGCTTAGCACGGCCACCTCTGCGTCCACCCATTGCCATGAGATTAACCTCCTTTTTATTATCAAAACTAGTTTTTAGAATGGTAAATCGTCATCTGAAATATCGATTTGTCCGCTATTTGCAAATGGATCTTCATCCACTCTTGTATAATCTTGATTGTTTCTATTTGTTTGAGGTCGCTGATTCTGATAATTATTTGATCCTCCAAAAGGATTATCTTGTTCTCTTGGTGCCCCATAATTCATGTTGTCACTTCTATTATTACCAGAGCTGTTTCTAGGTTCTAAGAACTGAACACTTTCTGCTAATACTTCTGTTACATACACGCGTTTTCCGTCTTGTCCATCATAGCTACGAGTTTGAATACGACCATCAACACCTGCTAAACTTCCTTTTTTCAAGAAATTAGCTACGTTTTCTGCTGGTTTTCTCCAAATAACACAGTTAATAAAGTCCGCTTCTCTTTCTCCTTGCTGGTTTGTAAACGTACGGTTTACTGCAAGTGTGAAAGATGCAACAGCAACTCCACTCGGTGTATAACGTAGATCTGGATCCTTCGTTAGACGGCCAACAAGAACTACCCGATTCATCATCAGTTTCAACTCCCTTCCATTTTAAATGTTTCACGTGAAACACTATTTATATATTATTTTGCTTCTTCTTTAACTACGATGTGGCGAATGATATCTTCGTTGATCTTAGCTAAACGAGAGAATTCTTCAACCGCTACAGGTGCAGCGTTAATTTTTACTAATTGATAGTAACCATCGCGGAAATCATTGATTTCATATGCAAGACGACGTTTACCCCACTCTTTTGCTTCTGCTAATTCCGCTCCATTATCTGTAAGGATAGCGTTGAAACGCTCAACAAGAGCTTTCTTAGCCTCATCTTCAATATTTGGACGGATGATGTACATAATTTCGTACTTTTTCATCACTTTCACCTCCTTTTGGTCTAGACGGCCCATTATCGGGCAAGGAGCAATTATACATTACTCACAATGTAAAAGTATAGCATACTTCATAATAAATAGCAATGTACTAAAAATAGTCACTTCTTATTTATTTTGCATATTCCTGTAAACTATCTAAGGTATGAGTATACTTACTTTTAAGCATACTTTTCATTTAGCTTCTGACGAGAATATATCACTTCATAGTAATCGCTTAATAGTCCTTCAAAAATAGTATCCCATGATTGCGTTAACGCATAGTTTCTAGCTTCTATCCCCATCCGTAATCGCATCGTTTCATCCGCTAATAATTCACTAATTGCTTGAACAAAGCTCTCAGCATTTTGTTTTTCGCATATTTTTCCATTTACCATATTAATGACAAAATCTTTTACCCCACCGGCATTGGAAACAATCGCTGGCGTTCCGCTAGACATAGCTTCTAACACGACATTGCCGAAAGTTTCTGTATAAGATGGGAAAACAAAAAGGTCTGCTCCTGCATATATCATTGCCAATTCTTTCCCCTTTATATAACCGGTCAAGGTAATGTTTTTTTGTTCTTGTTCCTTTTCTCTCCAAGCCTCCTTATTTGGTCCATCCCCCACTATTAACCAATGGACCGAATTATTTATATTAGAGGTCCTATTAATGATCTTATTTAATGTTTCTAGGTCTTTCTCTGGAGCTAATCTACCTACATACAATAAAATATGTTTTTCTTTGATTCGGTATTTTTTCTTAATTTGTTCATTAGCTTCTGTATTAGGCTTAAATAACTTGGAATCAATTCCCCTTCCCCAAACCTTTAAGTCACTAAAATGTAACGATTCCAATTTTCTTTGTGTGTCTTTGCTTGGAACAAATATTTTTTCGGTTGATTGATGGAACCATTTTAAATATTTCCATAAAAATGGCTCTAACAAGGAGGCATGGTAATATTTAAGATATTGATCAAAATTAGTATGGTAAGAGGATACAACAGGGATATCTAACTTTTTGGCAGCAAACATCCCATATAATCCCATCATATATGGTGTTGCTAGATGGATAAGATCTGGTTTAAACTGCTTTAAATTTTTTTCTATTTTCTTAGGATTAGCTATTACAGTTCGACACTCCGGATAAAGAAAAAATGGAAGACTCGGAAATTGGTTGATATTAGGATATGTAGAAGAAGTTTTGTTTTCTGGAGAATATACTTGATAGGATATTTGCTTTTTTTCCAAATGATTAGTTAGTCTCTTTAATGTTTGGGCAACACCATTCACTTGAGGAAAATAAGTGTCTGAAAAAATCGCGATTTTCAAAAACTTCACTCCCTTTTATCATGCTGTTTTAAGTTAATTTAATTTTACCACTACAATACTTGGGGAATTTTAAATAAATGTAAAAAGAATGTACATTTATTTCTTTCCACTCCCTTTTTAAAAATGACAGCACTTTAGAAACATCCTATCCGACCTCCCCCTATAAAATTAAAAAACCACCCAAAAAAGATTAGCCAGCCTCTTTTTCAATTGAAACGAAAAGAGCTCATTAATCTTTTTATGAGTGACCTTTTACTACTTATTGCATTATACGTTGAAACGGAAATGAATAATGTCTCCGTCTCTAACTACATATTCTTTTCCTTCTAAGCGGACTTTCCCAGCTTCCTTAGCAGCAACCATATTTCCACTCGTTAATAAATCATCATAAGAAACAGTTTCCGCGCGGATAAAGCCTCTTTCGAAATCTGAGTGAATAATCCCTGCACATTGTGGTGCTTTCATTCCCTGTACAAATGTCCAGGCACGTACTTCTTGTACACCAGCAGTAAAGTATGTTGCAAGTCCAAGAAGATGGTAAGCAGCACGAATTAGTTGATCTAAACCAGACTCTTCAATTCCAAGCTCTTGAAGGAACATTTCCTTTTCTTCCCCTTCAAGCTCTGCAATTTCTTCTTCGATTTTTGCACAAATGACAATTACTTCTGCATTTTCATTTGCAGCAAATGCTTTCACGAGCTTCACATATTCATTATTCGCTGCATCGGCGATTTCATCTTCGCCTACATTTGCTACGTACAATACAGGTTTAATAGTTAAAAGATGCAGTCCTTTAGCGATTTTCGCCTGTTCATCTGTAAATTCTACTGTTCTAGCAGGTTTTTCCTCTTCAAAAGCAGCTTTTAATAATTCTAACACTTCTAATTCCGCAACAGCTTCTTTATCTTTTTGCTTCGCCATTTTACCAACTCGGCCAATTCTTTTTTCTACAGACTCTAAATCAGCCAGAATCAGCTCTAAATTGATTGTTTCGATATCAGAAATAGGATCTACTTTTCCAGATACATGCGTAATATTATCATCTGCAAAACAACGTACTACTTGGCAAATAGCATCTACTTCACGAATATGAGATAAGAATTTATTACCAAGGCCTTCCCCTTTACTTGCCCCTTTTACAATTCCGGCAATATCTGTAAATTCAAAAGTTGTAGGTACTGTTTTTTTCGGTTGTACTAATTCTGTTAATTTTGTTAAACGTTGATCTGGTACTTCTACAATTCCGACGTTTGGATCAATCGTACAGAACGGATAGTTTGCTGATTCTGCACCAGCTTGTGTAATTGCATTAAATAATGTAGATTTACCAACGTTAGGTAAACCAACTATTCCAGCAGTTAACGCCATTATGCCACTCCCTTATATAAACTTTCTACTTCTATCGTACAAAATAGAAAGTAATTTCATTATTATTATAAACCTCTAACAATTATAGTTTTAACGAGGAAAAAAGACAAGTAGTCTTCCTTCTCCTTCCACATAAAAAAGAAACTGGAACATAAGTATTTTCAACCAAATAACCCCGTACGATTATACGTACATGCTAAGAAAAGTTCGTATAATCGTACGGGGTTTTATTCATTTTAAGAAAGAAGGTTTGTGGTGATCACCCGCAGCCTGAATACACTTCGCTTTCCATGGGGCGAGCGACATGCCTCCTCGTTCCTGCGGGATCTTGGACTTTCTCGAAGCTCTACGTGTATTCAGTCTGCTTTGTATTTCCTACGATAAAACTTTTCCAATCTATTCTTGTTCATGCTTCACTAAAACTTTTTTCATTTTTCTTGAAAACTCTCTTCTTGGAATAAGGACACTGTGCTCGCAACCTTCACACTTAATCCGAATGTCCATTCCTAACCGAATTATTTTCCAGCGATTTGTACCGCAAGGATGGGCCTTTTTCATCTCTACTACATCATTTAGACCGAATTCTTTCTGTTCCATATTGCCTCCTTGAAGATATTATTGTGGTTGTGAATACATGACCAATTTTGGGACAGGACTTTCTATTCCATTTTCATCTAAAACATTCTTTATTTCTTTTCTTAATATCCTTGCAATGGCATGATGCTTCATTGGCAACGTTTCTGCTACTACACGAATAGTTACTTCTGCCGCTTGAATATTTTGGACGCCTAACAATTCTGGGATACCGACAATATCCTCGTATTGCTCAGGTAATTTTTCAATCAGTTCCTGTATTACCTTTTCCGCTCGATTTATATCGCCTTGATAGGCAATACTGACATCAACAATTGCTTTACTATTATTAATGGAAAAATTAGTTACTTCAATTATGCTTCCGTTTGGAATAATATTTACTTCCCCAGTAAAGCCTTTTATCTTTGTTGTTCTTAAGCCAATTTCTTCTACAACGCCCTCATAGGTGCCGATGCGCACTTGGTCACCAACAGAAAATTGATCTTCAAAGATAATAAAGAATCCAGTAATAATGTCTTTTACAAGACTTTGAGCGCCAAACCCAACAGCAAGGCCAACAATTCCCGCTCCAGCTAACAATGCTTTCACATCAATATTAAAAACAGATAATGCCATCATAATAGCAATGAAATACACCACATAAGTAATGGTATTTTCTAAGAGTTTAATTAAGGTTGCTTCTCTTCTTTCCGATACTCGTAATGCGGAGTGGGTTCTTACTTTAAATATATTCCTTACGGCCGCTTTCCCTATTCTAATGATGATGCCACTAATTAGAAAAATAAGGATAAGCTTTAGTGCTCCAAATCCAAGATTACTCCACAAATTCTCATTCATGAGATTATCTATACTTTCTTTTATATTCTCATCCATCTAGGCACCTCTAAATTTAAACTTCTACTAAATTATTTTCTTTTTTTCATCTGTTCATACAAATAAGAAAAGAAATAGTACTCTCCTATTTTTAAGGGAAGAAAAATAATGCTAACTATTTTTCTATTTTACTCTTCAAGACCCTTTATATTGGGTAAGTTTATTTTAACAGTTTTTCTACATGCTTTGTAGTAGTAAGTTTCCTAAAAGACACAGGACTTTTGCCCTTATTATGATGACATACACTCTTCTTGTATCGCTCTTTTGTCCCTTATTTTTATGTCCATGTATAGAATTTACCTCTTTTCCATATACTGAATACTACAATAACTATGCTTAAAAACAACTAATGGTTCGATAGATTTCCATCTTAGTTGATAGGCTTAAACAGAATCTAAACGAAACATACTAACTGCTTTCTCCTATAGATTTTATCGAATCCTAAATGATGAAGGAGTAGATTCAATGACCTTATATTCCAGCCTTTTCGAAAAGAATGAACTTCCCATTAGAGTAGCTCATGATGAACAATTAGCAGCATTTAAGATTGCAGATTCATTATCTAAACATTTACCATCCGTTTCAACTACACAACCAATTGTCTTTATTTGTATTGGAACTGATCGTTCTACTGGAGATTCATTGGGTCCGCTTATTGGTACATTGTTAAGCGAAAAGAATATATCTCCTTTTCATGTTTATGGAACATTAGACGATCCAATTCATGCACTTAATTTAGAGGATAAATTAAAGGAAATACATGAAAAACATCGAAACCCTTATATTATTGGAATCGATGCCTGCCTAGGTAGAATGAAAAGCGTCGGAGTCATCCAAATTGGAGATGGTCCAGTAAAACCAGGAAGTGGTGTTAAAAAGGAGCTTCCCCCTGTAGGGAATATTCATATTACTGGAATCGTTAATATTAGTGGATTTATGGAATTTTTAGTTCTTCAGAATACTAGATTAAGCCTTGTATTAAACATGGCAAAAATTATTTCAAAGGGAATTTACCATACGAGCCTTCGTTATATGCATTCCGCGAAATTACAGGAATACCAGGTGAAGGAAGAAACAGTTTAATATCTTTCCTAATAAAAATAGCCTAAAAAAGGTGTTGTTCACAAATATTTTGTAAACTTCCCTTTCATAGGCTATTTTTCAATCTTCATTTTCTACTTCAAACAATTGAAGGATTCTTGATAAATCTTCCTCTGAGAAAAATTCGATTTCGATTTTCCCCTTGTTTTTCTTTTGCTTAATATGAACAGTAGTTCCAAATCTCTCTCGAAGAAAAGACTCTTGTTCTTTAAGAAAGACATTTTTCACAGGTGGCTTTTCTTTCTGTGTTTCACGTGAAACATTCTCATTTAAGTGCTGGATTAATTGTTCAAGCTGGCGTACATTTAATCCGTCTTTTATAATTTTGTCCACAATCGCTGGAAGCTTATCTTTATTCTTTAATCCTAATAAAGCTCTTCCATGTCCCATGGATATTTTACCGTCAGAAATATAGTTTTGCACAGCTTTTGGAAGAGATAATAATCGAACATGGTTAGCAATATGGGGTCTACTTTTCCCTAAACGTTTTGCTAGTTCCTCTTGTGTAAGCTTCAATTTCTTCATTAGGGTTTGGTAAGCATGCCCTTCTTCAATAGGTGATAAATCTTCTCTTTGAAGGTTTTCGAGTACTGCTAATTCCATCATTTGCTGTTCTGATAATTGGCGTACAACTGCTGGAACTGTTTCTAGCTTAGCTTCTTTTGCTGCACGATATCTACGTTCCCCTACTACTATCTCATAGCCTTTAATACTTTTTCGCACAATAATTGGTTGAAGAATGCCATGTTCGATGATAGAAAGCTTCAATTCTTCAATTGCTTCCTCATCAAAAAATTTTCTGGGCTGATAAGGGTTTGGTCGCAATTCACTTAGGCTTATTTCTTGAACATTTTCTTCCTTCTCTGCATCCATTTTAGGAAAGAAGGCATCTAATCCTTTTCCAAGTCCTTTAGCCACTAGTAACCACTTCCTTCGCAAGGTCCAAATAAACTTCGGCACCACGTGATTTTGGATCATAAATAATTATTGGTTCGCCATGACTCGGTGCTTCTGATAAGCGAATATTTCTAGGGATAATTGTTTTATATACTTTATCTTGGAAATACTTTTTAACTTCTTCAATAACTTGCAGACCTAGGTTAGTTCTAGCATCTAGCATTGTTAGCAATACACCTTCAATTGCTAAATCATGATTTAAATGCTTTTGAACAAGTCGAACAGTATTTAATAACTGACTTAATCCTTCTAAAGCGTAATATTCACATTGAACTGGAATCAATACTGCATCTGATGCTGTTAATGCGTTAATCGTTAATAATCCTAAAGAAGGTGGACAATCTATTAAAACATAGTCATAGTTTTGTTTGACTTCATCTAATGCCCTTTTCAACCTCACTTCTCTGGAAATAGTAGAAACAAGTTCTATTTCTGCTCCAGCTAACTGAATCGTTGCAGGAATAACATCCAAATTCTCAACATTTGTCTGTTTTATCACCATACTTGCTTCAAGATCATCGACTAACACATCATAGATACAATGATCAACATCAGCTTTTTCAATCCCTACACCACTAGTAGCATTTCCTTGTGGATCAATATCTACTAATAGCACACTTTTTCCGATATATGCTAAACAAGAGCCAAGATTGACTGATGTAGTTGTTTTTCCAACTCCACCTTTTTGGTTAGCAACAGTAATAATTTTACCCATGATGTCACCTACCTTTAATTCCATACTAGCTACGAAATATAAATCGACGCAAGATGGCTACTTAATATAAAATAATTGAACCGTTTATAGCAAGCTATAAAACAATTTATTAGTAAAAACATGAATAGACTACAACATGGTCAATTCCCTACCTATTGTAATCACGTATATTATTTTATCATGAAACCTTCGAAATATCGTTATTTTTTCTTTTAATCTAGATTACTAATGGAAAATAAAATGAATATATAGTATAAAAGAAGTTAAAAAAGCCTATCATTTCAAGCATTTTATAGAGAATTTTTATACTTGATTTTTTTAGGAAATAATCATGCTAATCAGCAATGAGGTTTATAAATTATCCTTGTGGTTATCCATTGAGGAATAGAATTGTAATAAAAAAGTGAGAATCAGCTAAACGGCTATTATCCTCACAACAAAAAATATGCTCTGTTAAATATAATAATTCTACTAAAAAATTGGTTTAACTAATGGGATTTAACAGAGCCCTACATCTATAATAATTATGCTATATATAAATATGAAGTATTATTTCTTTTTTGGAATTTTAATCGTAAATTGATAAAAATCTTCAAACTCTTCTTCCTCGGCATTTAAATTGATTCCGCTGTCAGAAACCATATTCAGTGATTGGCGGATGGTATTTACTGCTATCCGCATATCTTTACTAAAAGCCTTTCTTTTTGGCTTTGGTTTCTCCTTATTTTGTTCAAGCATTTTCACTACACGCTCTTCTGTTTGCTTTACGTTTAAGCTCTTTTCAATAATTTCTTGTAATAGTTGGATTTGCTTTTCCTTTTCCTTCAAAGGAATCATGGAACGAGCATGACGCTCAGAAATCTCTTTATTTAATAAGGCTTCTTGAATTTCCTCTGGCAATTTAAGAAGTCTTAATTTATTTGCAACAGTTGACTGCCCTTTACCCAATCTTTGAGCAAGGGCCTCTTGGGTAAGATTGTGCAACTCTAATAATTTTCCATATGCAATCGCTTCTTCAATTGGAGAAAGCTCTTCTCTTTGGAGATTCTCAATAAGTGCAACAGACGCAGTTTCTGTATCACTCATATTTTTAATGATAGCTGGTGCTTCTTCCCAACCAAGTTTTTTCATTGCTCTCCATCTTCGTTCTCCAGCAATGATTTCAAATTTATCATGCTCGTATTCTCTTAGTACGATCGGTTGAATGATACCATGTGTATGAATTGTACGAGCTAATTCTTCAATTTTTTCATCATCAAATACCGTTCTTGGTTGAAAACGGTTAGGAACAATCTGATTAATTGGGATTCTTCTAACTTCTTCATTGCTTCCCATATTCTCGATCTCCTCTTGAGCAGCATCTGCACTTATTTGACTAGCATCTTCTATTTGATCTCCTTTTTCGCCAAGTCCAAAAAATCGTGAGAAAGAAGGCTTCATCACCTTGCACCACCTTTACAAAACTCCCTATTAATTATTCTCTATATGAAACATTAATCCCTGCAAAGAATCTGACTTATAGAAAGAAACTTCTCGAAATTTCATAGAATATGACAATTTATAGGTATATTATATAGTAGATATGATATTTGATATAGTCTTAATTCTATGAATGATTATATCATTCTCTTTTTCTTTAAATTAATTATTTTTCTTTCCATCAAACTAGTGGATGCCAGCCCTTTCATTCGAATACTACATCTGAAAGGGCTGGCAGAAAAAATCTTCAAAAGAAACGAAATAGCTGTTAAAAATAAAATATCAAAAAATAATCTCTCTAGATTGCCCCAGTTTTTCTCTATTCAATAGGCTCCTTATTAGGAGTGCCTGGTTTTCTAGGATATTTTTTAGGTGTTGGCTTTTCTTTTGCTATTATGATGATATTTCTTTCACTTTCTTCAATAGGCAATAAAAAAGAGTGCATGGTATTAACCTTTCCACCTAAAACCGTTACAGCCTTTTTTCCGGCCTCTATTTCTTCTTTGGCACTCGCTGCTTTCATTGCAACAAAAGTACCCCCGACCTTTACTAATGGTAGACAAAGTTCACTTAAAACAGAGAGCCGTGCTACAGCTCTTGCAGTAACAATATCAAAGGATTCACGATATTCTTTATTTTGGCCAAATGTTTCTGCTCGATCATGAATAAAGTTAACCTCTTTTAACTCTAATACAGACGCTAAATGCTCAAGAAAATGAATTCTTTTATTCAAAGAGTCGACAATCGTTACCTTTAAATCGGGAAAAGCAATTTTTAAAGGAATGCTCGGAAAACCTGCTCCTGCACCTACATCACATAGATGGGCAGCACTTTGGAATTCCTTATAATAAAATCCAGCAGTAATAGAATCATAAAAATGCTTCAAATAAACTTCTGATTTTTCCGTAATGGCTGTTAAATTCATCTTTTCATTCCACTCTACCAATATCTCATAGTAAAGCTCAAACTGTTTTATTTGCTTATCCGATAAAGTAATTCCTTTATCAGCAAGCATTTGAATAAATTCTTCTGTATTCATGTATGAACCCTTTCTACCTAGAGATTAAACACGAGCAATTTTTCCTTGTTCTAAATAAACTAGTAAAATGGATATATCTGCTGGATTTACTCCAGAAATTCTTGATGCCTGTGCAATGGATAATGGACGTACTTTTTTTAATTTTTGTACTGCTTCCGTTGCAAGACTAGAGATAGCATCATAATCAATGTTCTCAGGAATTTTCTTGTTCTCCATTTTCTTAAGTCTTTCTACTTGCTGTAATGATTTTTCAATATAACCTTCATATTTAATTTGAATTTCTACTTGCTCCTTAATATCTTCCGTTAGTTCTACCTTGCTAGGTGCAAGCATTTCAATATGGCGATAATTCATTTCAGGTCGTTTTAATAGATCTCCTGCTCTTATTCCATCTTTTAGTTCACTGCCACCTTGCTCTTTAATGACATTTTGAACTTGCTCATTCGGCTTTAGCATTACTTCGCTCAAACGTTGCTTTTCTTGTTCGATTAAATGCTTTTTCTCAGAAAATTTTACATAACGATCTTCAGAAATAAGACCAATATTGTGCCCAATATCTGTTAAGCGTAAATCTGCATTATCATGACGAAGTAGTAGACGATATTCAGCTCTAGATGTTAAAAGGCGATAAGGCTCGTTTGTGCCTTTTGTAACCAAGTCATCGATTAAGACGCCGATATAGGCATCAGAACGACTTAAAATAACCTCTTCTTTTTCTAATGCATTTAAACCTGCATTTATACCAGCCATTAATCCTTGACCTGCTGCTTCCTCATAGCCAGAAGTTCCATTAATTTGCCCAGCAGTATAAAGGTTTTTAATTTTCTTTGTTTCTAGTGTCGGCCATAATTGTGTTGGTACAATGGCATCATACTCAATTGCATATCCAGCTCTCATCATTTGAACATTTTCAAGTCCCGGGATTGTTCTTAAAATTTCTTGTTGCACATCCTCAGGTAAGCTTGTGGACAGTCCTTGTACATACACTTCTTGTGTATTTTTGCCCTCTGGCTCTAAGAAAATTTGATGTCTCGGTTTATCATTGAATCGAACCACTTTATCTTCGATAGATGGACAATAGCGAGGTCCAGTACCTTTAATCATTCCAGAATACATTGGAGAACGGTGTAAATTTGCATCAATTATTTGATGTGTATTTTCATTCGTATAGGTTAACCAGCAAGGAAGCTGCTCCGTAATAAATTTTGTTGTTTCATAAGAAAAGGCTCTTGGGACATCATCTCCAGGCTGTATTTCTGTCTTGGAGTAGTCAATAGAATGACTGTTTACACGCGGAGGCGTTCCCGTTTTAAATCGTACCAAATCAAAACCTAATTCTTGTAGATGCTCAGATAATCGAATAGATGGCTGTTGATTATTTGGACCACTTGAGTATTTAAGCTCGCCTAAAATAATTTCCCCACGAAGATACGTACCAGTAGTTACAACAATCGTTTTTGCACGATACGTAGCACCTGTTTTCGTTATAACTCCTTTTACAACTTGATCCTCTACGATTAATTCTTCTACCATTCCTTGAATTAATGTTAAATTTGGTTCATTTTCTAATGTCTTCTTCATTTCATGTTGATACATGTATTTATCTGCCTGAGCTCTTAGTGCACGTACTGCAGGACCTTTTCCTGTATTCAACATTCTCATTTGGATATATGTTTTATCGATATTTTTACCCATTTCGCCGCCAAGTGCGTCAATTTCTCTAACGACGATCCCTTTTGCCGGTCCTCCGACTGAAGGATTACATGGCATAAAAGCAACCATGTCTAAATTTATTGTTAACATTAATGTTTTGGCACCTAATCTTGCTGCTGCAAGTCCAGCTTCGCAGCCTGCATGACCTGCACCAATGACAATCACATCATAATTCCCAGCTTCGTACTGCATCATGATGCCTCCTTCTTTCTAAGTCTTTCTTTTATCTTGTTTTCGAGGCTACTGTTACCATTTAATAATCCTCATTTGTCTATTTTCCTAAACAGAACTGAGAGAACAACTGATTAATTAAGCTTTCGTGTACGCTGTCACCAATAATTTCACCAAGTATTTCCCACGTTCTGGTTAAATCAATTTGCACAATATCAATTGGTGTTCCATTATCGGCTCCTTCAATTGCATCACTTATTGCGCTTAATGCTTGGTTCAATAAGGAAATATGTCTTGAATTAGAAACATATGTCATATCACTTGCTTCAATGGAACCTTCAAAAAATAGACTAGATATGGCCTCTTCTAATTGATCTACACCGTTTTCTTCTACTAAAGAAGTCGTTATGATTTTGCGATTACCTGCAAGCTCTTTTACTTTTTCTAAATCAATTTTTTGCGATAAATCTGTTTTATTGACGATAACAATAAAGTCCATGCCTTCTGTCGCTTTAAAAATATTCTTATCTTCTTCCGTCAATTCATCCGCATAATTTAAAACAAGTAAAATTAAATCTGCTTCCCGTAACACTTTTCGCGATTTTTCTACCCCAATTCGCTCTACAATATCTTCCGTTTCTCGAATCCCTGCTGTATCAAGCAAACGTAGAGGAACTCCGCGTACATTCACGTATTCTTCAATAACATCTCTCGTAGTACCTGGGATGTCTGTTACAATTGCTTTATTTTCTTGCACTAAACTATTTAATAATGAAGATTTCCCTACATTTGGTCTCCCTACAATAACGGTTGCCAGTCCTTCTCGGAGAATCTTTCCTTGCTGTGATGTCTGGAGAAGTTTTTCAATCTCCTTTTTGATATATCTTGATTTCTCCAACATTACTTTTTGTGTCATCTCTTCCACATCGTCATATTCTGGATAATCAATATTAACCTCTACTTGGGCTAATGTTTCTAAGATTTCTTGGCGCAAATGTCGAATTAATTTTGATAGTCTTCCTTCCATTTGTCCAAGTGCGACATTCATCGCACGATCTGTTTTCGCTCTGATTAAATCCATTACCGCTTCTGCTTGTGAAAGATCAATGCGCCCATTTAAAAAAGCTCTTTTAGTAAATTCGCCAGGTTCTGCAATTCTTGCCCCATGAGAAGTAGTTAATTGCAATAATCGATTTACGGAAGCAAGTCCACCGTGGCAGTTAATTTCAATTACATCCTCTTTTGTAAAAGTTTTTGGTCCCCTCATCAACGATACCATTACTTCTTCCACAACCTCATCTGTTGTTGGATCGATAATATGACCATAATGTATCGTATGACTTGCTACCTCACTTAACTTTTTATTCCCTATGCTTTTAAAGAGCTTGTCTGCAATTTTTATGGATTCTGGACCACTCATTCGAACAATTGCGATCGCTCCCTCTCCCATTGGTGTTGATATCGCAGCAATTGTATCTAATTCCATCTTTTTCACCTCAATTCAAAAAAATAATATCTATATAAAAAGTTTGTATTCACCTTTGACATGATTACAATAGATTAGATTAACATATCCACAAATGTAAAAAAAGAAAAAAAATCCGCACACTTATCCACATTCTCTTTTATCGTTATATACCATTCTATCTTATCCACATGTGAATAACAATAAAACGAAAAATAAAATTACAAAAGCTAAGAACTTATACTCCTACTATTTGCATGTGTTTCTCCTTTTCTGTTCTATTCTGTTCTATTACTTCTCTCCTTACTCCAATGCATAAATAGATTTATGATTGTTATCACTCATTAATTACTCTCTAGTCGAAATATTATCTAAAGATAATATTTCTAAAAAATATATCTATGGATCCATATAAACACAAAAAAGAGACCATCTCTTTATCAGAGACGATCTCTATGTTCTATCTTTTTACCTTTAATGGTGCAATAATAATATGTCTTTTCGTATCTTCACCAGAAGAATAGGTTTTTACCCCTTTAAAAGAAACCAAGGCAGTATGAATCGTTTTTCTTTCATCTGCAGGCATCGGTTCAAGCGGTATTTCCTTTCCAATCTTAACCGCTTTATAGGCTATTCTTTCTGCTAAGTGAATTAATGCCTGTTTTCTACGGTCACGGTATCCTTCTGCATCTAATATTACTTTAAAATACTCTTTTGCTTCTCTATTGATTACTAATTGTGCTAAATATTGAATAGAATTAAGTGTTTGCCCTCTTTTTCCGATTAACAAAGCAATTTTTTCACCAGATAATTCATACAATATATTTCTCCCACTTTGTTTAACTTGAATATCTATAGAGACACCCATTTTTTCACTAACATCTTTGAGAAAAATTTTAACAGATTCAACTGGATCTACTTTTTTCTTTACTGTTACTTTCGCAGATCTGGAACCAAAACCGAAAAATCCTTTTTTTCCTTCATCAACAACAATGATTTCAACTTGATTCTTTGTTGTCTTAAGCTGAGCTAAAGCTGACTCCACTGCTGCGTCGACTGTTTGTCCTACGGCAGTAACTTCTTTCACTTCTTCGCTCCTCCTGCTTTGCTAGTTTGGCCAACATTTTTAATTTCAGGACCTTTAATAAAATATGTTTGGATAATGGTAAAAATATTACCTACTACCCAGTAAAGAGATAATGCTGCCGGAAAATTAATAGCAAATACTAAAATCATAACTGGCATAATCCAAACCATCATTTGCATTTGTGGATTTGGCGGAGCTCCAGCCATTGATAATTTTGTTTGGATAAATGTTGTGACACCAGCTACAATCGGCAATAGATAGATTGGATCTGGCTGTCCTAAACTGAACCATAAGAAATCATGTGATGCAATTTCTCTCGTACGAGAAATTGCATGATAGAATCCTATCAGAATAGGCATTTGTACGATTAGAGGGAAACATCCAGACAAAGGATTAACTTTATTTTCTTGGAACAACTTCATCGTTTCCTCTTGAAGCTTTTGCTGTGTCTTTTGATCTTTAGAACTGTATTTTTGCTGCAGTTCTTTCATCTGCGGTTGAATTGCCTGCATTGCCTTACTGTTTCTCGTTTGCTTAATCATTAGTGGCAAAATAACAAGTCGAACTAATATCGTTACGATAATAATAGAGATACCATAACTTCCGCCAGCAAATGCTGCTGTTTTAATAATCAGTTGAGATAGTGGATATACGATATACTCATTCCAGAATCCTTCACTTTCAGAAGTTATTGGTTGATTAAACTCTGTACATCCTGTTAAAATGGTCATTAAAAAAAGCAGACCAACTATCAATAAAAATTTCTTATTCAAGCTGCAAATCCTCCTGTATAACATGATTTTCGAATATTACTTTATAAGTATTGTAACCGATAAACGAATAGTAGGAAACGCTTAACTAATATTTTCCCGTTAATTCTTTCGGGAAAGAACTTTTGCTATTTTCAAAATATGGACAAGACTCTTTTTTACTTCTTCAAAAGACATCTCAGCAACAGGCTTTCTTACAATTATGACATAATCATATTTATTTTCCAACATCCCTTCCAATTCAAGGAATGCTTGTCTTACAAAGCGCTTTATTTGGTTTCGTTTCACTGCATTACCAATTTTTTTGCTGACAGACAGGCCAATACGAAAATGCTCTTGTTCCGCTTTTTCCAATTTATAAATAACAAACTGTCGATTTGCGAAGGATTGTCCCTTTTTAAAAACTGACTGAAATTCTTTATTTTTTTTGATTCTAAATTCTTTTTTCAACGTTTATAACTCCTTCAATTCCTCAAAACTTATCTAATTCTCTTCTAAATAGAAAAATTAGATAGGCATCTTAACGTGAAGTAAACCAATCTATTGTAAAAAAAGGAAGGGACTGTCCTTCTATTAAGATCATTCCCTTCACCTTTTAATTGAAAAAAGACCACTGACGTTTCAGTGGCCTAAGCTGATAATACTTTTCTTCCTTTGCGTCGACGGCGCGCTAAGACATTACGTCCATTTGAGCTGCTCATGCGGCTACGGAATCCGTGAACTTTACTTCTTTTACGTTTATTTGGTTGATAAGTTCTTTTCATTGTATATGACACCTCCCTGAGGAATAGCTGTTATAGACAGTCCTTACAATTATATAAACATAGGTAATTAATTGTCAACTATTCATTTTATTTATCGCTTATTTTATGGATCACCTTATTTTTAGTGATATCCCTCTCTATAATCTAAGGCCATTAAAATAGTATACCACATAATTTTCTATTCTACTTCATATCCTTCCCAACTATTCTTTTTCTTAACGAATAATTTTTACCAATTTGGATACTATACAAAAATTACGATCTATCTCCTTTACGAATTTTATACTATCTTTTCGACGATTGTGGATAAATTTCGACGGGAATATTTTTTCCACAATAGTTATTTACAACTTTTCAACAAACTAATACCTTGTGGACATTTATTACTAACAACTTAATTAGCTTGTGGATAAGATATTAAAAAGCATTGCAGTTCTTATAAATTTTTGATATTATAGTTTTGTTTTCACATCTGAATAAAATCTGTGCATAACTACATTATCCACAATCTGTGGATAAATTGTGGACATCTTATTCTTTGTGTCTGAACAGAGTTTTCCACAAACCGTGGATACTGTCGAAATACCACTAATCTTCCTTATAATATATTTTTCCACATAAGAAAAGGACAATTTCCTTGTTTTTTTGCATATTTGCATCTACAAGGCTGTAAATTTTTGTCCAAAGTCGGTGTTTTATGTTTCCTTTTTATCGGAATTTGACATTTGAATAAAGGAAAACATCATACATTAATATGGACTTTAGAAAAAAAAATTTTAGTTATTGATTTAGCGATTGTTGTGGCTTACGCAACGATTGGCCTATTCTTTTTTAGAAAAAATTATGTTTAAATCAGGGTTTATCTTAAGGCTTTAAGGCTCTTTTTTTGTTTTTTGATCATTTTTCAAGGCTGTTTTCTACATGAAAACTCCTGTGGGATTAGCGAGACAGTCTGAGCCCACGGAAAGCAAAGTGTATTCCAGCTGCGGGTAATCGCAACAAACTTTTCGAAAACAGCCTTTTTCAAAAACAGCCAATAGATCATTTACACATTTTTATATTGGAATATGTCTTTTTCTGCACTTTTTTAAGATAGATCAATTTACTAGGATGAATAATAACGCTAAGCAAATTTAACTATGGGTAAAGGGGGCGAGGATACTTGAAAAATATAACGGATCTCTGGAATAATGCATTAAGCACAATCGAAACAAAGATTAGCAAACCTAGTTTCGATACATGGCTTAAACCTACAAAAGCTCATTCCTTGCAAGGAGATCTTCTAGTTGTTACAGCACCTAATGAATTTGCACGGGATTGGTTAGAAGAAAGATACTCTCAACTTATTGCTGAAATACTTTATGAAATCACTGGAGAAGAACTCCTTGTAAAATTTATTATTCCTCAAAATCAAATAGAAGAGGAATTTGATCAGCAAATCTCTACCAAACAAAAGAAAAAAGAAGAAGAAGTTACGGAACAAACAATCTTAAATTCTAAATATACTTTTGATACTTTTGTCATTGGCTCTGGGAATCGCTTTGCCCATGCAGCTTCCCTTGCTGTTGCAGAAGCTCCTGCAAAAGCATATAATCCTCTATTTATTTATGGAGGAGTTGGTTTAGGAAAGACACACTTAATGCATGCAATCGGTCATTATGTTTTAGATCATAATCCATCTGCTAAGGTCGTTTATTTATCTTCTGAAAAATTCACGAATGAGTTTATTAATAGTATCCGTGACAATAAGGGTGCTGAATTCCGTGATAAATACAGAAATGTAGATGTTCTTTTAATAGATGATATTCAGTTTCTTGCTGGAAAAGAATCAACACAAGAAGAGTTTTTTCATACGTTTAATACCTTACATGAAGAAAGCAAGCAAATTATTATCTCTAGTGACCGTCCTCCAAAAGAGATTCCAACACTAGAGGATCGATTGCGTTCTCGTTTTGAATGGGGACTTATTACAGATATTACTCCACCAGATTTAGAAACACGAATTGCTATTTTAAGAAAAAAAGCCAAAGCTGATGGACTGGATATCCCAAATGAAGTAATGCTTTATATTGCTAATCAGATTGATACGAATATTCGTGAGTTAGAAGGGGCACTTATTCGAGTGGTGGCATATTCTTCTTTAATTAATAAAGATATTAATGCTGATTTAGCAGCGGAAGCATTAAAAGATATTGTTCCAAGCTCTAAACCACGAGTAATAACCATTCAGGATATTCAAAAGGTGGTAGGTGAGCATTTTAATATAAAGTTAGACGACTTTAAAGCAAAAAAAAGAACAAAGTCAATTGCATTTCCTAGACAAATTGCCATGTATTTATCAAGAGAATTAACAGATTTCTCCTTACCAAAAATTGGAGAGGAATTTGGTGGTCGGGATCATACTACCGTTATCCATGCCCATGAAAAAATCTCAAAAATGCTTTTAACCGATTCACTTCTTCAAAAACAATTAAAAGAAATAAATGAACTTTTAAAAGTTTAGATAGAATAGTGTGTATAACTTGCATGAATTTAAACACAGTCTATCCACATGTTGATAGACTGTGTTTCCTTGCTTAAATACAGTTATCCACATACTAACAGGACCTACTACTGTTACTACTATTTTTTTAAAACATATATTATTAAAATAATCATTTAGAACTGCCATTAAAAATTTATTAAATCGGAGGATCAATTAATGAAATTCATCATCCAAAAAGATCATCTTGTTCAAAGTGTTCAAGATGTAATGAAAGCAATCACTAGTAGAACAACTATCCCTATCCTTACAGGAATTAAAATTGTTGCGAGTGAAGAAGGGGTCACACTAACTGGAAGTGACTCAGATATCTCTATCGAATCTTTTATTCCTAAAGAAGAAAATGACCAAGAAATAGTAGAAATCCAACAAACTGGCTCAATTGTTTTACAAGCGAAATTTTTTAGTGAAATTGTTAAAAAGCTTCCTACCAATCAAGTTGAAATTGTAGTAGATAACTTACAAACAACCATTCGTTCTGGAAAATCAGAATTTAATTTAAATGGACTCGATTCAGAAGAGTATCCGCATTTGCCACAAATTTCGGAACAAAATTCTATTAAAGTGCCGACAGACTTATTAAAAAATATTATAAAACAAACTGTTTTCGCAGTGTCCACCTCAGAAACACGCCCGGTGTTGACAGGTGTAAACTGGAAGATAGAAAACAATGATTTAATCTGTATTGCAACAGATAGTCATCGACTTGCTTTACGTAAAGCAAAAATAGAAGCGGCAGCAGAACAGTCCTTTAATATTGTCATTCCGGGTAAAAGTTTAAATGAGCTAAATCGAATTTTGGATGATCATGATGAGCCTGTAGAAATTTTCGTTACAGAGAATCAAATTTTATTTAAAACAAAACATATTCTATTTTTCTCTCGTTTGTTAGAAGGGAATTACCCTGATACAAATCGTTTAATTCCAACCGAAAGTAAAACAGATATTGTTGTTAATTCGAAAGAGTTTTTACAATCAATTGACCGTGCCTCTCTATTAGCTCGTGAAGGACGAAATAACGTAGTGAAATTTTCCACAATGGGCGAAAATGTGATAGAAATTTCTTCTTTTACTCCTGAGATAGGAAAAGTAATGGAAGAATTAGTGAGTGAGTCTATTAGTGGGGAAGAATTAAAAATTTCTTTCAGTGCAAAATTTATGATGGATGCATTGAAAGTTCTTGAAGGATCTGAAGTTAAAATTAGCTTTACTGGAGCAATGAGACCGTTCGTTATTCATCCTACAAATGATGACTCCACATTACAGCTTATATTACCAGTAAGAACTTATTAAAAGTATTGGGTGTTCTATTTAATGAACACCCAATTTTCTTTATATATACCAGATGTATGAATATGCAAAAGGATTAATAAATGGTTTATGATCATGTTTTTACGTGCTCATTTTGAATATTACTTACTTATTTATAGAAATATTACACTTTTCTTTGTGTATCAATTAATTATTTAGTAGAATAGAAAGATACGATTAAAGTTGAGAGAGTGAAAAAATGAATAATCAAATTAAAATCGATACGGAGTACATTACGTTAGGTCAATTTCTAAAAGTAGCAGAGTTAATACAATCAGGTGGAATGGCAAAATGGTTCCTAGGAGAATACGAGGTATTTGTAAATGGGGAACAAGATCAACGCAGAGGAAGAAAGTTAAGAAGTGGTGATGAAATAAATATTCCTTCATTTGGCAAGTACACTGTTTTATAAAAAGGGTGAAACCAAATGTATATTGATGAGTTGCTTTTAAGAAATTACCGGAATTACGAGGAACTGGATATTTCTTTCGAAAATAAAGTGAATGTAATTTTAGGAGAAAATGCACAAGGAAAAACCAATGTGATGGAATCTATCTATGTTTTAGCTATGGCGAAGTCTCATCGTACGTCAAATGATAAAGAACTTATTCGCTGGGATAAAGAGTATGCTAAAATAGAAGGTAGATTAGTAAAGACACATGGGAAAGTTCCCATGCAGTTAGTTGTGGCTAAAAAAGGGAAAAAAGCAAAATTTAATCATATAGAGCAACGGAAATTGAGTCAATATATCGGCAATATGAACGTAGTTATGTTTGCACCTGAGGATTTAAACTTAGTAAAAGGCAGCCCGCAAATCAGAAGGCGATTTATTGATATGGAAATTGGGCAAATATCACCTGTATATTTGCATGATATGGGACAATATCAAAAAATTCTACATCAGCGAAATACCTACCTAAAACAACTACAAACAAATAAACAAACCGATCATACGATGCTTGAGATTTTAACAGAGCAATTTATAGATATGGCCGTTAAAATTGTAGCAAAGCGTTTTGAATTCCTGCATTTGCTGGAAAAGTGGGCAGTTCCGATTCATAAAGGAATATCTCGTGGCTTAGAAACCTTGGAAATTCGCTATAAACCTTCAGCTGATGTATCAGAAGACCAGGAATTGTCGAAAATGAAAAGTATATACGAAGAAAAATTCCAAAATCTAAAAAAACGAGAAATCGATCGAGGAATGTCCTTATTTGGTCCTCATCGTGATGATATGATGTTTTATGTGAACGATAGAGATGTACAAACCTTTGGTTCACAAGGACAGCAAAGAACGACTGCTTTATCAATAAAAATGGCAGAGATAGAATTGATCTATTCAGAAATACGTGAATATCCAATTCTGCTTCTAGATGATGTTTTGTCTGAATTAGATGACTACCGTCAATCTCATTTATTAAATACCATTCAAGGAAAAGTCCAAACCTTTGTTACAACAACAAATGTTGATGGAATAGACCATCAAACATTAAAAGAAGCTGCTACTTTTCAGGTTGAATCAGGAACAATTAAAAAGATTCAATAGCTTTGAGGTGAAAGAGTGTACGTTCATATTGGAGAAAATATTCTTGTACGAACTTCAGAAATTATAACTATATTAGATAAACAGACAGTAGAGTCATCTCCTATTTCAAAAGAATTTTTAGAACAGCAGAAAGCAATGATTAATGGGAAAAGTTCAGCTTATAAATCTATTGTTATTACGAAGGATACTATCTATTTTTCGCCGATTGCTTCTAATACGTTAAAAAAGAGAACAGTCCAGTTGATGGTTTAAGAATACTTGTGGATGTAAAATGAAATGAAAAATTTTTTGATGTCAATGAAAGTTAGGTGATCAATATGTCAACGGAACAAAATCCAGTTGAACAACAATCATATGATGAAAGTCAGATACAGGTTTTAGAAGGCTTAGAGGCTGTAAGGAAAAGACCAGGGATGTATATTGGGTCAACAAGTGCACGAGGTTTGCATCATTTAGTGTGGGAAATCGTTGATAACAGTATTGATGAGGCCTTAGCCGGTTTTTGTAATGAGATCAATATCATTATAGAAAAAGATAATAGTATTACGGTTAAAGATAATGGTCGTGGTATTCCTGTTGGTATTCAGGAGAAAATGGGAAGACCAGCCGTGGAAGTAATCATGACTGTACTTCATGCCGGAGGAAAATTTGGTGGCGGGGGCTATAAAGTATCTGGTGGACTGCATGGTGTAGGGGCTTCTGTAGTTAATGCTCTGTCAACTGAGCTAGAGGTTTTTGTTCATCGAGATGGAAATATCTATTACCAAAAATATCAAAAAGGGGTTCCAGTTGCCGATTTAGAAATTATCGGCGAAACAGACAATACAGGGACTACTACACACTTTAAGCCAGATAGTGAGATTTTTAAGGAAACATTAGAGTATGATTATGAAACTTTAGCTAATCGTGTCCGAGAGCTTGCTTTCTTAAACCGTGATATTCGTATCACGATTGAAGACACACGTGAAGGTATAGAAAAAAGAAAAGAGTACCATTATGAAGGTGGTATAAAATCATACGTTGAGCATTTAAATCGTAACAAAGAAGTGCTTTTTGAAGAACCGATTTATATTGAAGGAGAAAAAGATGGGATTACTGTTGAAATCTCTTTCCAGTATAATGACGGCTATACAGGTAACATTCATTCTTTCGCGAATAATATTAATACACACGAAGGGGGAACACATGAGTCTGGATTTAAGACGGCTCTTACTCGTGTTATTAATGATTACTCAAGAAAAAATAATTTGTTAAAAGAATCAGATGCAAATCTTTCTGGTGAAGATGTAAGAGAAGGACTTGTTGCAATTGTTTCCGTTAAGCATCCGGACCCGCAATTCGAAGGACAAACGAAAACAAAATTAGGAAATTCGGAAGTTCGTGCGATAACAGATACTGTTTTTTCCGAACATCTTGAGAAATTCCTATTGGAAAATCCTACCGTAGCTCGCAAGATTGTAGATAAAGGGCAAATGGCCTTAAGAGCAAGAATTGCAGCGAAAAAGGCGAGAGAATTAACAAGACGAAAAAGTGCTCTTGAAGTTTCAAGCTTACCAGGGAAATTGGCGGATTGTTCTTCCAGGGATCCTAAGATTAGTGAGTTATTCATTGTAGAGGGTGACTCGGCAGGTGGTTCGGCAAAATCAGGACGAGATCGTCATTTCCAAGCGATTCTGCCATTAAGAGGTAAAATCCTTAATGTTGAAAAAGCAAGACTAGACCGAATCCTATCGAATAATGAGGTTCGTTCGATGATTACTGCAATTGGCACTGGAATCGGGGATGATTATGATATTTCAAAAGCGAGATATCATAAAATTGTTATTATGACAGATGCTGATGTCGATGGTGCTCATATTCGAACATTATTGTTAACCTTCTTCTATCGCTATATGAGAAAGATAGTCGAAGCTGGTTATATCTACATTGCGCAGCCGCCTTTATATAGCATTAAGCAAGGGAAAAAGCTTGAATATGCATATAGTGATAAACAATTACAGGAAGTGCTAGCTACATTGCCAGCTAATCCTAAGCCGAATATTCAACGTTATAAAGGATTAGGAGAAATGAATGCAGAGCAATTATGGGATACAACAATGGATCCTGAAAGAAGAGTGCTCTTGCAGGTAAGTTTAGATGATGCCATTGAAGCAGATGAGACGTTTGAAATGCTAATGGGTGATAAAGTAGAACCGCGTAGAAACTTTATCGAAGAAAATGCTACCTATGTAAAAAATCTAGATGTTTAAAAGATAGGAAAAGAAATCTGGTGCTGATTAAATTAGCACCTTGTGTGTTTCTTTAGAAGTTAGTTATTCCTATTAATCATAAGGAATTCGATTAGATTTACTTACTCTCTTATTAGTTTAGTAAGAAAAAAGATTATCTAGTTGTTTCTTAAGGAGGTTCCTTTCCATGGCTGATATGCCAAATTCTCAAATTAAAGATAGAAATATAAGTAAAGAAATGCGAGATTCATTCTTAGATTATGCAATGAGTGTTATTGTTTCGCGTGCTCTTCCAGATGTACGTGATGGATTAAAACCTGTACACAGACGTATTTTATACGCAATGCATGATCTCGGAATGCATTCCGATAAACCATTTAAGAAGTCCGCACGTATCGTAGGGGAAGTTATAGGGAAGTACCATCCACATGGTGATAGTGCTGTTTATGAGACAATGGTTCGTATGGCTCAAGATTTTAACTATCGTTATATGCTTGTAGACGGACATGGTAACTTTGGATCTGTTGATGGTGATTCAGCTGCAGCAATGCGTTATACGGAAGCAAGAATGTCTAAAATAGCTATGGAGCTATTACGCGATATTAATAAAGATACGATTGACTATAGACCCAACTTTGACGGCGAAGAAAAAGAACCAGTAGTTTTACCTTCTCGTTTTCCTAATCTACTTGTAAATGGTACAAGCGGGATAGCGGTTGGGATGGCTACAAATATCCCTCCTCATCAATTAGGTGAGGTAATTGATGGTGTTCTCGCTGTAAGTAAAAACCCAGATATTACTGTTCCTGAATTAATGGAAATCATACCAGGACCAGATTTTCCTACATATGGAATGATTGTTGGGAGAAGCGGAATTAGAAAAGCCTATGAGACTGGTAGAGGTTCTATTATATTAAGAGCAAGGGTAGAAATTGAAGTGAAGCCTAGTGGTAAGGAAGTTATTATCGTTAAAGAAATTCCTTATCAAGTCAATAAGGCAAGACTAGTAGAGCGTATTGCAGAACTAGTCCGTGATAAGAAAATTGATGGAATCACTGATTTGCGAGATGAGTCTGACCGTACTGGGATGCGTATTGTAATTGAAGTTCGGAAAGATGCAAATGCTAATGTTCTCTTAAATAATCTATATAAGCATACGGCAATGCAGACAAGTTTTGGTATCAATCTACTTGCACTAGTAGATGGCCAACCAAAGGTACTTAATCTAAAACAATGTTTGGTACATTATCTTGATCACCAAAAGGTAATTATTCGTAGAAGAACAGAATTTGAATTAAGAAAAGCAGAAGCTAGAGCTCATATACTCGAAGGTCTTCGTATTGCCCTAGATCATTTAGACGAAGTAATTAGTTTAATCCGTAGTTCCCGTACAACAGATATAGCACGTGAAGGATTAATGACGAATTTTAATCTTTCTGAGAAACAAGCTCAAGCTATCCTGGATATGCGTTTACAAAGATTAACAGGATTAGAAAGAGAAAAAATTGAAGATGAATATCGAGAGTTAGTTAAGTTAATTGCTGAATTAAAAGCTATTCTAGCAGATGATGAAAAAATCTTAGATATTATTCGTGAAGAGCTTTTAGAAGTGAAGGAACGTTTTAACGATAATCGTCGTACAGAAATTATTGCTGGCGGAATTGAAAATATCGAAGATGAAGATTTGATTCCTGAAGAAAATATTATTATTACCTTAACTCATAATGGTTACATTAAGAGACTACCAGCTTCTACTTACCGAGCGCAAAGACGTGGTGGACGCGGAATTCAGGGTATGGGTACGAATGAGGATGATTTCGTTGAACAGTTAAGCTCAACATCTACCCATGATACTATTCTATTCTTTACGAATAAAGGGAAAGTATACAGATTAAAAGGGTATGAAATCCCTGAATTCAGTCGAACAGCAAAAGGTATTCCAATTATTAACCTATTAGGTGTTGAAAAAGATGAGTGGGTAAATGCCATCATTCCAGTTTCTGAATTTGTAGATGATTGGTATCTATTCTTTACTACGAAAGAAGGAATATCTAAACGTTCTCCATTATCATCTTTTGCCAATATCCGAAATAATGGCTTAATCGCTGTTAATTTAAGAGAGGGCGATGAGTTAATCGCTGTACGTTTAACAGATGGTTCAAAAGAAATGATAATTGGAACGAAAAACGGCTTACTTATTCGTTTCCCAGAAACAGATGTACGCTCTATGGGTAGAACGGCGACTGGGGTGAAAGGTATTACACTTTCATCTGATGATGAAGTGGTAGGTATGGAAGTTCTAGAAGAAAATTCAGAAATACTAGTCGTTACACAATATGGATATGGAAAAAGAACGCCGATAGATGAGTACAGAGTTCAAGGTAGAGGCGGAAAAGGGATTAAAACATGTAATATCACCGATAAAAATGGAAATCTCGTATCCATGAAGGTAGTTAATGGAGAAGAAGATTTAATGATTATCACAACTGGTGGTGTTTTAATCAGAATGGCTGTAAGTGATATTTCTACAATGGGTAGAAGCACTCAAGGTGTTCGATTAATCAAATTAAACGAAAATGAAAATGAATTTGTAGCTACTGTTGCTATCGTTGAGAAAGAAGAAGAGGAAGAAGCAGAACTGTATGAAGAAACGCAACAAGAGTCTTCAGAAAATGACGCGGATTCAAACGAATAATATTTTGAGGATGTCTTTAAGGGAAACCATAAAGGCATCTTTTTTTAGGTTGTTTTCGTAAAGTTTGTTGCGATTACCCGCAGCCGGAATAAACTCCGCTTGAGGGCACTGAAAAACTGGCCAGTTAATGATGATGGACGATAGCCACTTTTTAAACATAAGATGATCGATTTGTTTTCCGAGGCGTCCGCTCGCTTTCCATGGGGCGAGCGCCAAGCCTCCTCGTCA
>Ga0209463_1000483_pt1 | contig 30825 bp, 27 predicted proteins | sample AgamicMgSfrz_FD_187169 | JGI IMG/M metagenome (GOLD analysis project Ga0209463, IMG submission 187169) | Agave microbial communities from Guanajuato, Mexico - Mg.Sf.rz (SPAdes) (version 2) | ecosystem: Host-associated > Plants > Phyllosphere > Phylloplane/Leaf | place: Guanajuato, Mexico...
ACAACCAGCGGCATGAGCAGTTGATCCGCATCAAATGCGGCCTGATCTGCCGTTTCCGGTACAAGATAGTCCTCGGGACTCATAGGAACGATCCGAAGATATCGGTCAATCTCCCTGAGTGAAAGCTCATAAGTTCCGTTCCATTGCACGAGACGATACTCGAAAGATTGATCCTGTACGTCTGTCCGTAAGCCAAAGGAAACCAGATCATACTCCCGGGTACAAGCGAGTGTCTGTCCTAAATCTAGGCTCCAGGTCTTCGCATAAGGCTCTATCACCTTGCGGCGAATGGTTTCGATACGGGTAAAGTCGACAAAATCACTGTCCAAAGGCAGATAATTCAATATTAGTTTAATCAACCTTCGTTGTAAAGCGACATGTAACTTCAAAAAGGAAGGCACCTCAAAGGTTTGCCTTCCGCCGTTCACCTGCACTAGACACCTGTATGCGTCATATGCACCTTGCTCCATGAAATCGTCTTCATCGCCCACAATTTCGGCAAGCCGATTCAAAGACGGCGTGAGCTGTCCATTATATTGCCCCAAATAAGGAAGCACATCCAAGCGAATGGCATTGCGCCGGTATTTACGCTGGGAATTGCTTGCATCATTAAAGTACAGAAATCCCTGAGTATTACAAGCTTCTACAAGGTCTGTCTTGTTTATACGAAGACATGGACGAATAAGTTCCACATTTTTTTCCCGCCGTTTAAACTTCATTCCGGACAGTCCGGTTAGTCCGCTCCCACGCAATAAATGAAGCATAACCGTCTCTGCCTGATCGTCTGCATGATGTGCCAGAGCAATGCTTGCCGCACCATATTGGTCAGCTACCTGATGCAAAAAGGCATACCGCCTATCACGTGCCGCTTCCTGCGATCCCTTCCCTGTAAGCTTCATATAAGAAGGAATATCAACCTTCACCCATTCAAAAGGGATATTTAGCTGTGCCGCCATTTTCCCAACCATCTCGGCCTCTTCATCGGATTCTTGGCGGAACCCGTGATGCACATGAGCACAGACCAGTTCCAGCGGAACATGTCTTGTACTAATCTCATGCATAATATGCAAAAAAGCCACCGAGTCCGGTCCGCCCGATACCGCGACGATGATCCGATCCCCGGGAACCCATAACTGATGCTCTTCCGCTGCCTCCAGCACATGATTCACCAGCTCGTTCCAGCGTAAAGCTTCCATACCTGTTCCTCATTCCTTGCGTTATGTATATGCACCTGTAAAGATTAAAAACGCAGTGCATAGATGAGTACCCCAATAAGTAATATAACGGATACAGCGAATGCATTTTTCAGCCAGCGTGGTGTAGAGCTTGATGAACGCCGGCGAAGAGGTGCAGGCCGGGCCATTATGTCTTTCCAGGCTTTGGCTGCATGTCCGGCATCCCGGAACTGTCCCCGAAGTGCCTGAATCGTCCAATTACGAAACGGTCGCAGCCTTTCGCTGCGCTCCACCAGGGCCGTAAGCTGATTGACACTCCGCAGTTGTGGCAATCCTTCGGCAGCCAGCGCCTTGAGCGCTTCCCCCTCCAGTACATGAATCAATAACAAAGCAAAAGCGAAGACATCGTAGGTCCCGTCTGCTGTTCGGCTTCCGCCATTCCAGAAACCCCTGTCATACCATTCGGTAAACTGTTTCACACTTCGTCCAATCGACGTTACCCCACCATAATCAATGAGCTCTACCTGGCCAAAATCGGATACCAGTACGTTCTGAGGCTTAAGATCACCAAATACCCATCCCGCCTGATGCAATTGTGCCAGCTTCTGCAGGAGTCTAAGCCCAACCAACAGCGTCCAGTCCGTCCCTTGGCGCCGGATGAAGTGGTGAAGAGCCTCACCCCGAACATACCGCATCACATAAAAGGGAATATCCCGTCCCTGAATGGCATAATCGTCCACATCCTTAAGATAGGAAGGAATACCACTCTGCTTAAGGGCCTCATGATTACGCTGCAGCTGAAACGATTTGAGTACATTAATCTCTGATTGTAGATCGAACGGATCAAATCCCATCTTTAGTGCATAGTGTTTGCCATTCTCACCCCGCTGGACAAGAAAAACGATGCCGTTGGCGCCTTTGCCCAGCAGCTTGCGAATCGTATAACGGCTGCGATTCCATTTCCCTGTAATTACTGTTCCTGGCGGGAAAGAGGCATCAGACAACGTTGTCACCGAGCATCCCTTCTCTTTCAATGCGATAGTTCCCTTCTATTTCCTGCTGTCCCTCCAGTGTACCATAACGGTAAAAATCAATCACCTTCTGAATCGCAGGACCTGTCGGCGTCGCACCCTTCATCTGCAGACGTCCAAACAGGGAACGAACACTGCCCAGATCAGATGTCCAGTTGATATCCATCACAGCCTCTTCTCCGCTATGACGGCCCGGGAAATGAAATACCGAGAGCTTGCTCTGCCCTACACGCGCCTGCAAGCTCAACATCAAATCCCGGATTCCTTCTTCGACAGCAGCGAGCTTTGGTTTCATGCTTGCACTTACGTCGATCAACAGGATAACTTGAAGAGGAGTCGTTTCAGCCAAATTATCGATTACTTCCACTACCTGAGCACGCTGTGCAGGTTCAAGGTCAGTTACGGTTTTGGACACCTTCTCTCCCAGAATTTGTGTTAACTCTCTATTAACCGCCTGCTGAATGGTCTGAACCACTGTTTTCCTTGTCATCATCTGCATCGTATGGGCAAGCTGCCTTGTGCCGACGATCTGGCTGATTCCACCTCCGGCTTTGGCAATATCCTCAATCTCCCGGCTACCCAGCTCACCAATGGTTCCATAATCAATCACACCAACCACATTAACCGTGATTCCCTCTTCACGGGCTTCTGCCGCTGCCAGCACCGGACTTGTACCTACATTAGAACAACCGTCGGTGATCAACAAGATCTGCTTCATCCGAAATCCCTCCGTTTTCGTTACTCTCCAATTCTATGACTAGCATTGCCAGAATGAAGAGACTTCAAACAGAGAATCATGCAATTAACTAACCGTACGCGGCCGCTCCATCCGGTTAATGCCCGGTACGCGCAATGTGGCCCATTCAGGACGGAAGTGCTCCACCTTTCCGACAACGACAGTCATATCATCCAAAATCTCATGCTGTTGATATCGAATCACACTCTCAAGCAGGCAGTCAGCTACCTCTTGCGGATCGTCACTATCAATCTCCTGAATGAGACGTTTCATCCATAACTCCTTGTTGACCGCATACCCTGGTGCATCATATATTCCATCGGTCATCATAATCAATATATCGCCCGGTTGAAGCTGTACGGTGACCAGATCCACTTCGATATCTTTAATAATGCCGATCGGCAGGTTGCTGGCCGATACCTGAATAACCTCCTGTCCGCGTTTAATAAAGCTCGGAGTCGAGCCGATTTTCATAAAAGTGGTCTCTGCCGTGTATTCATCAATCAGAGCCATATCAACCGTAGCGTACATCTCCTCAGGAGAGCGCAGCATTAACACGGAATTCACAGATTTGATCGCCAGCTTCTCATCCATGCCGGATTGAAGCAGTTGCTCCAGGATATTTAATGCCGCGCTGCTCTCCATGCGCGCACGTTCCCCGTTACCCATACCATCACTGAGTGCCACCGCAAAGGTACCATTCCCCAGTTCAACAGTGCTGAAGCTGTCCCCGGATAGCAAATCTCCCCCTTTGGCAGCCGCAGCTACCCCCGTAGTCACTTCATAGGTTTTGGCTGAGCCGAAGGTAACGGTCGCCAGACCCTGACGGGGATCTGTCATCGTCTCATGGAGAACAGCAATATGCTCGTCCAGGACATCTGAGATCAGCGGCGCGATCATCTTTCGGCATTCATCAAACCCCCTAGTATAGGCATGAACAATCTCGATTTCCACGTTACCTGCCTCCAGATTGATGATTTCAATTGAATGAATGGACAGGCCCAACGACTCCAGCGCATCCCGAATCTGTTCCTCCTGCTGCACCATCTCCTCACTTTCCCGTTGGATTTCTCTGGCCAGGTCCTCCATTACCTGAGATACTCCGGATAATTGCTCAGCAACCAGCTGCCTGCTGTCCACAATCTGACGCTTCCACTGCATATTATGCTGGTAGAGCCCATACTGGGCACGCATTACTTCGAGTACCTCCTCCGGTTTGGCACATACTCTGTTCCACTCCACAGGGATTTGTTTGCCCGACATCTCCGGGTTGGCCTCAATGGAACTCATCACATCCGTCATGTATTTATACGTTTGAATAAATTTGGCATCCCAGCACTGCGTACGTTTGAAGCATCCTGCGCACGTTCCCTCTGCTACCGCATTCATAAAATGCTCCATGCCGCCTTCATTCTGTACCGGTTCTCCCGTACCGGACATCTGATCGAAGCTGCGTGAAAGCTGGCGGAACACCTGCGAGAAGCGGGTTACTCGTTCTGCCGTGATATCCCGAATCCGCTTCGCATATTCATGCTGCGATTTGGTATGATCCTGTGTACCCGGCACATATTTGGATATGGCTGCCATCATGCTTTTAGGTGTAAGCATGAAAAGAACAATAGCTGCGCACGTCTCCCATAAGGAATTCATCACGTCACCTGGACCGCCCAGGTAAATGGACAGAATGGATGAGCCGAGCAGCATTCCCAGTGCAACGCCAGCACGTTTTCCCTCTCTCAGCATACCCGCCAGCATCCCGGCAAAAGCGAGCAGACTCATCTGGTATACGGCAGACATGTCGGCGAGGCTCAGGATCAGACCCGTAATGACTCCGACCGATGCCCCCAGGGGGGCTCCGCCCACCAGCGCAAAGATCAGAATCAAATAACGAGAGAGCATATGCTCTACGGAAAGGGACTGAATGGTCCAGCCCACCGCGCCAGTCATAACGGAGGCGAGCAATATGATCAGGCAGAGGATCTCCTCGCTCTTTAGGTTGAATTTCTTTTTGCGATACGTAAAAATCGGTATGGCTTGTATAAAAACCAGGGTAAGCACGAAGCTGAGTACGGAGTCCATCGTGAGCATTAACATGGCATACCAGCTGAAAGACGGACCAATCACGACCGCGAATAACTTGACCATAAAAGTAGTCGTAAACACCATTGTTGGTGCATAAGATAATTCAGCACGGTCATAAGACTCCAGCCCTCTGAACAAGAGATAGAAGATCGCCATCTCAGACGCAACGATAAGCGGAACCGGAAACGGAGCAAACAGGCTTCCCGCCAGCAAAGCCCCCCCCACGGGAATAATGTAATCCCTGCGCATGAAGGCAATCACCGCAAAGTACGCAATCGCAAATGGCGATAGTTCATTCAGAATCATGGCCTTCCCCAATAAAAATCCCATAAATGTAAGGAGCAGCACCCATTTGCGCGCAGCAACGAACTGGACAGCCTTACGGGAGGTAATCCACTGTTTGAGACGTACGGACAGCTCCTCCCGAGCTTCGGTACCCCCTTTGCCAGCTTTCATTCCCGGAAATTGAATGACATTCCACTTTTCCATCATCCCAAGGCACCCCATTCGATTATTTGTTTTCGTGTTTCATTCTCGATGGCTCTGATTATAGATAGATTAGAAGACGTAGTTTGTCACAATAGGTGGATAGGGTTTAAAAAGTTTACGACAAAAGAAACAAGCACGGCGCGGAGGAGCGAAACCCCCGGCCTTATTGTCATTCCATCCTTCTTAGCCAGATCCCCCGAGGACAGGCTTGTCTGATTTTGAACGGCATTTATTCTGCCGGCAGCTTGAATTGAACGGGATACCTGCGGAATGGCATGGAAACATGTCGGTAAAAAATGGTAGACGACAAATGTTCTTATTTCCTTTGATCCTTGCGCGAAAAAAGTGCATCTGCGGAGCACCACTTTACAAAAAAAGCTAGGAATCCAGTGGAACACGCATAGCCGACGGTAATCCCCAAAAAGTTTGCGAAGGCAGCAGACTAAAGGAAAAAAGGGACAAAACGCAAAAAAGCCGTCGACCCTTACGGGTTAACGGCTTTTCTTATATTTTAAATCAGGTTGAGACAGATTACACGCGCTTGGCTCCACGGCCTCCGCGTTTGCCCTCTGTGTTCTTCTTGAGCGAAGAGATCCGCTCTTCACTATCTTTCAGGAAGCGTGACATTTTATCCTCAAATGAAGGTTTGCCTGCTGCGGGCTTGAAAGAACGGCCTCCACGGTCGCGGTTAAATCCACCGCCGCCGCCACGGCCTTGGCCGCCACTTGGGCCTCCACCGCTGAATCGTTCGCGATCTCCTCCACTGCGTTCCGGTCTTGGAGCTCTTGGGGGTCTGGATTGTGTTTGTTGCTCAACCGGTTTGTCAACAGCTTGCTTAATGGAAAGTCCGATTTTGCCATCCTTGTCAACGTTGATGACCTTCACTGTAACGACGTCATTAAGTTTCAGGTGGTCGTTGACATCTTTGACATAATTGTCGGCGATTTCCGAGATGTGAACGAGACCCGTGACACCTCCTGACAGATCCACAAATGCTCCAAAATGCGTGATGCCTGTCACCTTGCCCTCTAACTTGGTGCCCACTTCAATTGCCATAGAATAAAATGATCCTCCCTTAAAAATATACAACCCGATTTTTTAGATGCCAAAATCAATGCTGTGCTAAATGTAATTATACCTTATGCCGCAAACCAAGGTCAACAGAGCTCTACCCCGCAGGGGAGCCTATTTTTTACAGTATAACGGCTTCAGATATATGGATAATAATCCTTGCTCAGTCATGAGCGTAATTTCATCAGTTCCCTGACTCTTCAACCTGGATTGGCGTTTCTTCAGGCAGGTAATAGCCTTTTTTCCGCGCCAGCTGTCCTATGTATTCAGGGTCCTTCAACCGACTGACTTCATACTTCAACTGATCCAGCTTTTTCTGCGTCTCTTCCTTCGAAGCCTGCTGTGCGGCCAAGTGCGAACTCTTGTCCGAAATCTGTGCATTCTGTACAAGGAACGTATATCCTGCCCAAATAACAAACACAACAACGAATGTCATCCAGAGCATGAGGCGTCTTCTTGCGCCGGCAGATTTCCCTTGGCCTGTCGGGGCTGCAGATCTCCCCACAGGTGTTTTACCCATTATTGGACCTCCTTAAAACCAGCGTTTCCATATCGTTGCAATACTTGAACCCGCACGGATCATCCAACGGGGCGTTACCCAATGTTTCAGGAGCGGCCTAAACATCCAGCGGAACAACTTGCCGAAAGGTACCAAACATTGCAATACCAGCTTGCCAAGGAATAACAGTATCGCGAGTATAAAACCCAATATCACGCGTACTAGCTTGTATAATCCCTTTGCTGGCATAACGAACAGGATGTTAAGGATATGTCCACACCAATGAATAAGTGTTCTTGCGAGTTTAATTAACATTACCACAAAACGCTGGGTTGTAACACTTAAAAGCCAAAAATAGAAGCAAACCCCTATAATTAGCCCCAAAAAGACATAAAACCGCAGCTGTCCGTGGTTTCCGGCGTACAGCATCCGGAAAACGAACAGCGCGGAAGCAACCCAGTACAACAGGTCAAGTGTATGCATGCTCCATCTCGGGAAGCGCAGCTGACCGGACAGCACCCGGTAACTGTCGTAGGCCATACCCATTACGATTCCCGATAACAGCATCCATGTTAATGTGATCCACTGCGTGTCCGGACTCATCGGAACATCTTGCCGAACAGGCCTTTACCATTCTTGTTCTGGGAACCGGGGTCCAGATATTGCAAAGAACTGACTGTGCCTTCAATGGATAGCAAACCTTCCTCCAGGCTCAAGTTTTTGATATGTAAATTGTGCCCCCGGATGGTCAGATGCCCAAGTTCAGTCTGCAGCAAAAATTCCTCACTGTCGAAGCTCTCTACATTCGAGACACCTGTCAGATCCAGCAGTTTGCGATTTTGCATGCTCAAATGATGCTGTTTCGGTTTACCGTGCTCAACCATGGCATGTACCCCTCCTTCTTACACCTAGCTTATGGAGGCGAAGTCGGGAATAGAACCGGGATGATGAAGGAAATGCTCCTGCTTATTCAGACACAAAAGCGCCCTTCCTGTATGGGAAAGGCGCTTCTATCTAACTTGCTTTCATTTAAAAAAAGAGCATATCGGGCAGATGATTACCAGTTCAGCCCGTTATCCTTGGCGATCGGCTCTTCCTTAACCAAGGTATAGAGGCTGCTCGCCTCGTCCTTCTTGGTGCTCTCGGCAAGACGTTCCACCTTTACGGTGACCAGCTTCTGACCGAACTGAACCGTCAGCTCATCGCCCACTTTAACAGCAGCGCTTGGCTTTGCTTCACGTCCGTTAATCAGAACGCGTCCCTGTTCGGAGACGTCCTTGGCCACAGTGCGGCGTTTAATCAGCCGGGAGACCTTCAGGAATTTATCAAGACGCATTATTTTACGGCTTCTTTAAGTTTGTTGCCTGCTTTAAATGCAGGAACAGTGGACTCAGGAATGACAATTTCATTCCCTGTTTGTGGGTTCCGTCCGGTACGACCGGAACGTTTGCGGGTTTCAAAAGTGCCAAAGCCGATCAGTTGTACTTTGTCTCCGCTTGCGAGTGCATCTGTAATTTCTCCCAAGAAGCCGTTCAATACCGACTCAACGTCTTTTTTAGTCAAACCGCTTTTGGTGGAAATGTTGTTAATCAGATCTGTTTTGTTCATTTTTAAAAGCCTCCCAAATTAAAAAAAAAGTATCTGCGAATCCTGGCAACCGCCTGATTGCCGCGGCTCCGCGCAAGGTTACTACACATGTATTCTGGCTTGGATTCTGAATTCCTGCCTCGGCCTGCGACTTTTTTTTGGCTTACTACGAACCTTTGCCTCTGGTTAGTCTAAGTCCAATACCCAAAAAGTTGTCCGATTAATCAAGAATAACCCTAACTCAAATATGAACACATGTTCGTATAGCATAACATACCAATGAAAAACATGGAATACGAATATTTGAACAGTCTACATGGATAACCCTGCTATAGTCCAGCCTTCTTCGCTGCTTGCCAGAATTGCTCCATCTCTTCAACATGGCTATCTGCAGGTGTCCGCCCAAGTTCACGAAGCCGCTCCTCGATGTACCGGAAACGCTGAGTGAACTTGCGGTTGGTGGCGGCAAGTGCCTCCTCCGGGTCCGTATCAATAAAACGAGCCACATTGGCCGTAGCAAACAGCAAATCGCCCAATTCCAGCTTCCGCTCTTCAGCCGACTGGTTGTTCTGCACCGCTTCTTTCAGCTCAGCCAGTTCTTCTTCAATTTTAGCAAATACGCCATTCACATCATCCCAGTCAAAACCAACCTTGGCTGCTTTCTTCTGGAGCTTGTATCCTTTCATCAAGGCAGGCAAATCGCGGGGAATACCATCTAGTACCGAAACGGTCTGTTGATCGAGCCCTTTGCGCTTCTTCTCCTCTGCCTTCATCTGTTCCCAGTTCTGCAGTGCTTCATTCGCATTCTCGGCCTGATGCTCGCCAAATACATGAGGATGACGGAAAATGAGCTTGTCATTGAGCCCCTCAATGACATCATACACATTAAATGTGCCCACTTCCTCTTCCATCTGGGAATGCAGCAGAATCTGCAGCAATAAGTCCCCAAGCTCCTCTTTCATGTGATCGGGATCATCTTCATCGATGGTTTCAATGACCTCATAGGTCTCTTCAATCAGGTTCTTGCGGATCGACTGGTGGGTCTGCTCCTGATCCCACGGGCATCCGCCCGGGCTGCGAAGAATATTAACGATCTCATGCAATCGTGCAAAAGAGCGACGTCGCAGTGCATCATCGGTGTTCTTCGGCACATATATTAGGGACAGGTTCCCGTATCCTTCAATTCGGTCCAGATCGTGAAGCGGTACCTTGTGAATGACCTCCTGATCCTGTACACCGAGTGCATGTCCAACAAATACCGGATAGTCATCCGGATATACATCCATCAGGCACAGCTTCACATCAGACGCCGTAAACACGTCATAGACCTGTCCGATCAAGGTGTGAAGCTGAGGCTGCACCAGTTCCGTGCTCAGGCTGCTGGCATCGAGAAGTTGAAAGCCCTCAATAGGATCAAATCCGAGACGAATAAACGCTTCATCCAGAAAACTCTCTCCCCCCATGACACGAAGTGAGATTCCCATTTGCGGGCAGCGTTCTTTCAAGAGACGTACACTTGCCTCTGCCACCATCGGATGGCCTGGTACAGCGTAGACAATCTCGGTCCCCGGCTCTCCCTGACGGGCTGCCTCAATGAGGCGATTGGCGATCTCATCATAGACCTCCGGGAACGACGCTTTCGCCTCGTAGATCGCATCGAATGATGTCATCTCCAGCCCTTCCTGCTTCAGATCATTCAACACAGGATGATCCAATGTGCGGACATACAGCGTAGCCGCTTGTTTCATTTTCTTGATGATACCTACTGTCAGCTGATCTGCATCTCCTGATCCGAGACCAACGACGGTCAAAGCTGCGCTCATCTTCCAACCTCCATCCGAACCATTCTGCCGCATGCCTCCCGTTCTTAATTTAAAATGAGGAGCATGCGCAGAACAGCGCTCTATAATTACACGTATTATAACAGAATCCGGGGATATCCAATAATTTCACACGCAAAGGGTGAGAAAAGCTAACGCAGGACATGCAGTCTGCGAAGCAATTTGGCCAGGCGTGGTCCCAGCTTCGGGATCGCGGCCAGATCTGTGGCGGTCAGCAGCCCGGTACGGGCTGACGCCAGCAAAAACACGGCTGCACCTGCGGCAATGCCAAGCAGGCTTATACCCACCGCGGCCAGCCTGCGATCGGCCGCGATGCCCATGCTGCCGAGCACCGCTCCGGCAGCCCAGGCCATGCCTGCCGCCGCCACACTCATGGCGGCGATCACCAGCGCCGGCTTCGCCAGGACGGCGCCAGGGGCAGGGCGCAGCGCGGCACGCCGCGCCAGCAGCGCCACATTCAGGCCAGCCGCCAGCATATAGGCGACTGCGCCTGCCAGGGCCGCGCCGCTGATGCCCAGCGCGGGCACAAGCATCACGTTCAGCAGCGCCTTGACGCCTGCGGCGGCCAGCATGCTGAACGCGGGTGCACGCACGGCGCCGAGGCCCTGCAGCAGCGCCGCCGCAATGATGCTGACGGTACTGCCTGCTGCCGTCAGCGCCATGTACCGCAGTGCTTCGGTGCCTGCGGCATCACCGTACAGCATGCGGTTGATCGGTTCTGCCAGCACCGCCAGACCGGCGGATGCGGCCAGACCGATTAACCAGAACCAGCGCAGCGCGATGCTTGCCTGCTGCCTGACGGCTTCCGGCCCGCCCTTGAGACGGGCTTCAGCCATCGCCGGAATGAACAGCACGGATAGCGACGTAGCAAGCATCGTCACCAGCTGTACAAGCGGCAAGCCTCGATTGTAAATTCCGAACGACACCATGGACTCCGCTTCATCTAGGCCTTCACCTCTTAGAAGCCGGGGCACCGTGAAGGTATCCACCAGATTCATCAGAGGTACAGCGAGCGAGCCCAAGCAGACTGGAATGGCATATCCTAGTAAGGTCCGAATCCATTGAGCGTTGGTGGGGATCTTCTCAGCTTGAAGCCCTTCTCCTGTCCATTGCTTTGGTTGTTCCTGGCTAGCTTCTGATCTCTGTAACCCATCCATCTCTTCTTCAGCCAAACCCGTCTTTCTGCCCTTCCGCCGCCGACCATACACATAGGCCAGCATGGTTAGTAACCCTACGAATCCACCGGCAACGGAACCAAGCATGGCTCCGGCAGCAATGGTCTCTAGCGATGCATCCTGCTTCATCAGCCATAGCAGCAGCACAATCATTACTGTCACACGAACCGTCTGCTCTACGACCTGTGATACAGCGGTCGGCACCATCTGCTGTAGACCCTGAAAGTATCCTCGGAGTCCAGTCATCAGCGGGACAAATAGCAGTGCGAGCGAAGCAGCCCGGATAGAAGGAATGACATGTCCATTACCGATCAGATGACCTATGAGCGGTGCGCCGATGTACATCGATAAGGCCAGAATGAATCCGATGCTTCCAAGAAGTACCGAAGACAGACGAATAATCCGTTTACCCTCCTCGGGCCTTCCCAGTGCATATTGTTCGGCAACAAATTTGGATACGGCAACAGGCAGCCCAGCGGCAGCTATCGTAATAATAAGCATATAGAACGGATATACCGTGTTATAAATGCCAAAAACACCGTCTCCACCTAGATTCTGTAAAGGAATCTTTTGAAAAGCACCGATGATTTTAGAAATAATGGCGGCAAGCCCAAGCACAAATGCACCCTGCAGCAATCTTGAGCCAGTAGACGGCTGTTTCATAAGTCCCTCCTACAGTTTGTCCAAGCGTTTATATCCAGTAAGCATACTTTGCTATTATACCTGCCTGAAGCCGCACAGACTAACCTTCTGTTGAAGTTCCCTCTACCCGCTCTTAATTCAGCCTCGGCATTATGCCCTCTAAAATGCAAAAAAACTCCTGTCTGCCGGAAAGGCACCAGGAGTTAATCTGCTGTTTATTGTTCCATCTGTTTGCCAAGGAAGCCAGCAGCCGTCTCAGCCATTTTAAGTTCCATCTGGGACATTTTCACTGATTCATCCTTGTTGTACAGAATGACGGTTCCAATAGGGTCTCCACCCGAAATGATGGGTGCAATGACGAAAGAGGATAATGTTTCATCATGATCCTTGCTGATCTCATAAGAGCCACTACCTGTCTCAACAATGGTCTTCCGGTTTTCCATGCAGCTCTCTACCAGCTGACCTACCTGCTTGTCCAGATATTCCTTCTTGGAGCCACCCGCTACTGTAATAATGGTATCGCGGTCAGAGATCATGGTTACATGACCCGTACTCTCATACAGTGATTCAGCATATTCTTTGGCAAAATCGCCCAGTTCGCCGATAGGCGAATATTTTTTTAGAATGACTTCTCCATCACGATCCACAAAAATTTCAAGCGGATCTCCTTCACGAATTCGTAACGTACGACGGATTTCTTTTGGAATGACCACACGGCCGAGGTCATCAATACGGCGGACAATACCAGTAGCTTTCATTTCACATGTTGCCCCACTTTCTCGAGAAGATTTTTCAACTACTGTTCCTTAATGGGTAGAGGAAAGTCCCAGAACGTTTAGTGTGATATCTTGACCATAGTATTCATCTGTTCCCATTTCCTTATACATGATTTAAAGAATATAGTTGTGTTCTCTCCGCAGAAGGTGACCATGTACCCATTACACTGCTGTCTGTACAAAAAGAAGCAAGGGACAGGCCATAAGTCCTCCCCTTGCTTCTCTATGCTTGTCCAGAAAGTAAGTGTGCTGTAGCCCGTTTCTTACTTGCTGCTTGTATCCGCACTATCCCCTGTTGTTGCATCTGACTCTGTTTTAGTACCTTGGTCTGTCTTGGCGTCAGTACCTGTGGATTCGTCGGTTTTGGTTTCTGTAGATTTATCACCTTCGGTTCCAGTTCCAGTACCCGTTGTGCCTTCAGTGCCTTCAGTACCTTCCGTAGTACCTTCTTCAGCCTTGTCTGTCTTCGGCAGGTTTACTTCCTTCACGATCTTATCCAGTTCATTCGTCATAAACGTATCGATCTCTGCAGCTGCCAATTGGCTTTTGAGTGTTTCTTTTTGCTCATCTGTCAATTTGCTGTAGTCTGCTTCTGTACGGGATTCCACTTTCATCACGTGATAGCCGTATTCCGTTTCAACCGGATCACTGATTTTGTTGAGTGGCAATGTTTTGGCAGCTTCTTTGAACGCTTCTACCCAGTTGGATACAGGGGTATTTTCGTACAATCCGCCTTTTTCTGCAGAGCCTGGATCTTCGGAGTATTCTTTTGCAACTTTTGCAAAGTCTTCACCAGCATCCAGTTTAGTTTTAACTTCTTTTGCAATTTTCAATGCATCTTCTTTTTTACGCTCTTTTTGCGTATCCGGGTCCGTGAAGTTAATCAGGACGTGACGAACCGAAGCCGTTGTGAACTGATCCTTGTTTGTTTCAAATTCTTTTTTAATTGCATCTTCCGTAACGCCAGTCTCTTTGTCCTTGATTACGGTCATGATGCGAGTCATGTAATCCTTGATGTTTTGATCTGTCAGGTTTTGGGCTTTCAACATTTCAGTCCATTGATCGGCTTGAACTTGTGCTTTCATTTTGTCGAATTGTTCAGTGGCTGTTTTGGCACCTGCTGTTTTAGCTTCTTCACTCGCCTTGCCACTCAAATATTCATAAGCAACTTCCTGGCGCACCAGGTAGTCCTTGAAATCGTCCATCTCCATCATTTGCGCATATTCCGGATAGAGGAATTTCATGACCCGCTGCTCCATATCGAATTCATTGGCTGTAATTGTACCGCCATCATATGTCGCTACAACAGCACTAGTATCATTGGTTTCTGGTGTAGCTGCTTCTTCCTTCTTGCCGCATGCAGCAAGCAGTGATAAGGACAGTACTGCAACCATACTCACGGAGAGTACTTTCCCTACTTTTTTATACTTTGGTAACATCCTTTGGTTCCCCCTTTGATTTAAAAGCACTCTTCATGGACTCCAGAAATTTCTCTACCAGCTCCATCAGTTGCTTGTCCCCAAGCCCTTTGCCTTTGACATGAATAAGCATATGGGGTCCTTGTTCAAATTGTACACGTCTTTCGAACTGATTTCCAATGTGCGCAATTTTCGAGAGCTCAAACGCATGCTCACGGCCTTCGTAGAACTTCACGGTAAGGTCGTCACCACGCTGTGTAATGGACTCAATTCCATACATTTTGCCATATACTTTTAATCTGGCTACAGCCATAAGATTAATGACTGCTTCCGGAAGGTCACCGAATCGGTCAACCAATTCGTCTTCCAGTTCCATTGCATCGTCGAAAGAGGCAATAACCGCCACTTTTTTGTAAATTTCAATCTTCTGTATGCTGTCATAGATATAATCGCCCGGCAAGTAGGCATCCATGCTGAGATCGAGCGTGGTGTTCCATTGATCTGAAGGTACCGGCTCTTCCCCGAGCATCGTGACTTTGCGTTTGTTAATTTCCTCGGCCAGCATCTGAGAATACAGGTCGAATCCGACTGAGGCAATGAAGCCGTGCTGCTCTGCACCCAGCAGGTTTCCCGCTCCGCGGATCGATAGATCTCGCATCGCAATTTTGAATCCCGACCCCAGCTCGGTAAACTCCTTAATAGACTGCAGACGTTTCTCTGCAACCTCGGTCAACACTTTATCCCGTTGGTACGTAAAGTACGCATAGGCAATTCGATTGGACCGTCCTACGCGACCACGCAGCTGGTACAGCTGGGAAAGACCCATTTTGTCTGCATCATGAACAATCAGGGTATTTACATTCGGGATATCTACCCCCGTCTCAATGATGCTTGTGCTCACGAGCACGTCATATTCACCATCCAGGAAGTCCAGGATGGTTTTCTCCAGCTCAGTCTCCGACATCTGGCCATGCCCCACGCCCACTTTGGCTCCAGGAACCAAATCAGCAATCTCGGCAGCCATCTCCTGAATCCCTTGAACACGGTTATACAAATAGTAAACTTGACCCCCGCGAGCCAGTTCCCGCTCTATGGCTTCCCGAACAAGCGCCTGACTATGCTCCACGACATAGGTCTGAACCGGAAAACGGTTTTCTGGCGGAGTTTCAATAACCGACAGATCACGGACTCCCAGCATGGACATATGGAGGGTACGGGGAATTGGTGTAGCTGTCAGTGTAAGCACGTCCACATTTGTTTTCAGCTTCTTCAGTTTCTCCTTATGGGTTACACCGAAGCGCTGCTCTTCATCAACGATAAGCAGTCCAAGATCCTTGAACACCAGATCCTGCGACAACAACCGGTGTGTACCGATGACAATGTCAACCGTACCACTTTTAATGCCTTTAGCCGTCTCATTCTGTTCCTTGCGGGAACGGAAGCGACTAAGTACATGAATATTGAATGGATACCCCGAGAAACGTTCACGGAATGTCTCATAATGCTGCTGTGCCAAGATCGTGGTAGGAACGAGTACTGCAACCTGTTTGCCTTCAATTGCCGCTTTGAATGCAGCACGAATGGCAACCTCGGTTTTTCCGTAACCGACGTCTCCACATAGCAGACGGTCCATGGGACGGTTTTGTTCCATGTCCTTCTTAATTTCTTCAATTGCACGGACCTGATCACGGGTCTCATCATAAGGGAACATGGCCTCAAATTCCTGCTGCTCGGCAGAGTCCTTCTCGAAGCCGAAACCTTTGGAGGTCTGACGTTCAGCATATAGCTTGATCAGATCATCAGCGATATCCTGTACAGATGAACGGACTTTATTTTTAACCCGTGTCCACTCGTTGCCGCCAAGCTTGTAGATCTTAGGCTCTTTCTCTTCTGACCCGACATATTTCTGGATCAGATCGATCTGTTCGATCGGTACCGACAGTTTATCCCCACCCGCATAGAGAATATGCATATAGTCCTTATGAATGCCGCCGACCTCAAGTGTACCGATGCCTAGATATTTACCAATCCCGTGGTTCTGATGGACAACATAATCGCCCACTTTCAGCTCACTATACGATTTAATCCGTTCTGCATTGTCCACATTACGGCTTGGTTTGCGCGCCTTGCGCTGCTTTTGGGAGAACATCTCACCTTCGGTTACAACGGCTAAATGAATGGATGGCAGTTCGAATCCGGTCTGCAGGTTACCGATGAGCATTTCCGGTTCCGGTATATCGTAATCCATAAGCACACGCCGCATGCGATCGAGTCTTTCTTCCCCACTCGCCAGCATGAGCACATGCACTCCGGCTTTCTGCCAGCGTTCCATCTCGGCCTTGAGCACATTCATCTGCCCGTGGAAATCCTGCATGCCACGACTGATAAAATTCAGAATGTTTTGAGGCTGTGTGTGTGGAACCTGACGCAAGAAGATCGACATAAACAGCGTCTGGAATGGACGCTCATATAACAGTTCATCCCCATCTGCCGACAAATGAAGATCAGGCAGCGTCTTCCCGTTTTGCATCAAGTGCAGATTCCACTCCGATTCATCCCGGTCGAGCTGCTTGGACGTTTCAGCCAGTCGTGCAGGTTCGTCCAGAACAAGAAGGGTGTCCTCTGGCATGTAATCGTAGATAGTCTTATGCTCCGGATAGAGAGGTGATATATATTTATACATTTCAGAGAAATACACATGTTCCCGCAGCAGCTCAATCTCCCGGTGAATTTCTTCACGGAGACGCAGCTTGGCTTGTCGGTCAGTCATTTTCTCCAGCTGTTTTTCCAGCATAACGACAGCTTCATCCGCAGCCTTCTCCATACGTTCGCGGTCAGCAATCAATTCCTTGCACGGCAATACCGTAACTTCATCGATTCGTTCAATGGAGCGCTGATCCGCTGGGTCGAAAGTTCGTATGGAGTCGATTTCATCGTCAAACAATTCCACCCGATAGGCAATGGACGAGGTAACTGGATAAAAGTCGATAATTCCTCCACGCACGCTCATCTCGCCGCGGGATTCAACCCGTTCCACGCGCTCATAGCCAAGCTTCACCATCTCCAGAAGGAACGAATCCAGATCGAGTGTATTCCCTTGTTTGATGGTAATCTGAGCATTCGCCATCACTTCCGGAAGAGGGACATAACGCCGCACGCCGGAAAATGGAATAACAACAACGCCCCTAAAACCTTGGGCGCAGCGAACTAACACATCAATACGCTGACCCAGTGTTTCCGGACTGGAAACGGCGGCTTCAGCGGCAACAAGTTCATTCGCAGGATAGAGCAGCACCTGATCTGGTGAAAGCGCTTCCTGTAAATCTTCTGCGATTTTTTGTGCGGAAAACATATTGTGTGTAACGACGAGCAGTGGTCGGTTCATCTCTTGGTGCAGAGCTGCCAGCATGATCTGGCGCGCTGATCCGGACAATCCTGAAACCAGCTGCTCTTTCATACCGGACGTAATACCGGCAGTAATGGATCCAAAATCAGGATCTTTGGAAAAAGCCTGTATAAGTGCTTGTAACAAAAGGGGCACCTCTCTTATAACTTACTTGATTAGTTCACGTCTAAGCGCAGCATTAGCATTCTAAATTGTTTTAAATTGGATACAAATTCCTTTTTGTCCTGTTTCATCATATCGGATTACTCGCTTCATTGCCACATTAGGTTGATCCGATTACCCTAAATTCCATGATGATCATTTTCATTCCAAATTGAAAAGAAGCCTCAGCAGGCTGCCAAGGCTATAAAGGTGGAGCGGTATTCCGCAACCTCCATCATCGGTTATCCAACTTCGCTGCGAACCAGGCTTATTATTGAAGCGGGCTCGCAAGCAGGCTGAGCTCAGGATTGAGTTCAAGCGCTTCCTTACAATAATCGCATGTAATCCGGACGGTAATATCGCCACCGGAATTATACGCTATTATATCCCTCCGCTCGTCGGGGGTCAAGAAATGAAAACCCAACTGCGCTTCTGATATTTGGGCAGAATCGATTCGTCCAATAAAGGTACGGCAATGCCTGCATACATAATTCACTGACATGTTTATGCCTCCTGAACATGGTTTATACGTCCAGTATGCCCATTATGACTGAATTGAACCCGGTTTTGATCATTTTTCCCAGGATGTCTTCTAAAGGTACTACCCGTTAAACTTAGCCATTGTCTGCTCAAACGTATGATTCAGGCTATGCTCCAGAGCATCACAGGTTTGCTCAATGGTATGATCGAGTGCTTCCTTCTCTTTCTTCATAAACGTCGACAGTACATAGTCCACAATGGCATGTCCAGGTTCCGGGCGGGAAATGCCCATACGTACACGGTTAAATTGCTGTGTACCCGTATGCTGAATAATGGACTTGATTCCATTATGGCCGCCAGCACTTCCTTGATAACGCAGTCTGACTTTGCCAATTTCCGTGTCCATGTCATCATAAACAACAATCAGATCTTCCAGACTAACTTTGTAAAAGTCCATATATGCCCGTACCGATTCGCCGGACAGATTCATGAATGTCATGGGTTTGATCAACACGGTTTTTACACCGCCAATATTTCCTTCTCCAATTAACGCTTTACATTTGCTCTGAGTAATGGAAATCCCATGTCGACTGGCCAATTGGTCCAGTGCCATGAAACCAATATTATGTCGTGTTTTGGCATAGTTTGAGCCCGGGTTTCCCAGGCCTACAATCCACTTCATCCTATTCCCTCCTTCGGATCACCATGAGGTGAGGCATAGACTTCGAATGTTATATTTCATATAATATCAAGAAAGTGAACTTCCTATTTACTGTAATTTTCACGATTATTATCTCATTAACCCAGGAAGGTGAGCGGGTTTTGCGCGAAGATAACGGACAACTGACTCAACATAGTGATTTTATCTATCATCTCGAATACCATGTACCCGTACAGGTATATGACCGCGACACCCATATTGAGATCGGATTAATTACACGTTTCGATAATCAATTTGTCGAAATTGCCGACACTCTTTTCCATCGGCGGCGTTTCCGCTTCATTTCACGGCCGGGATATTAACATGCACCCGGCTTCTCCATGATCGTTATAATGGCACGCCGACAGGGGTTACATTTTCCGTTCTACCGGAAAACGTAACCCCTCTACTACTTTGTGCAGACATCCTTATTCAATTTCAAACAGCTTGCTGATTGACAATTCCTCATGAACCCGGATAATGGCTTCCCCGAGCAAAGGTGCTACAGACAACACTTTAAGTTTGCTTGTCGGATTGGCATGCGTGATTGGAATCGTATCCGTCACGATAACTTCCTTCAGCGGGGCATTCTCCAAACGTTCCATCGCTGGTCCGGACAATACCGGGTGAGTACAGCATGCGTATACTTCCTTCACGCCGCCTTCCATCAGTGCATTTGCACCCAGTACAATGGTTCCCGCTGTATCGATGATATCATCGATCAGGATTGCCGTTTTGCCTTCAATGTTACCGATAATGTTCATAACTTCACTTACATTCGGCTCCGGACGACGTTTGTCAATGATCGCCAGAGGTGCATTCAGGAAATCAGCCAATTTCCGTGCACGAACTACACCGCCGTGGTCAGGCGATACAACAACCGGATTTTCGATCTGTTTAGACCGGAAATATTGAGCCAGAATAGGCACACCAAGCAGGTGATCCACTGGAATATCAAAAAAGCCCTGGATTTGCATCGCATGCAAGTCCATCGCGATAACGCGGGTTGCCCCTGCTTTTTCGATCAGATTCGCTACCAGTTTTGCCGTAATTGGGTCACGCGAACGTGCTTTGCGGTCTTGTCTTGCATAACCGTAATACGGGATTACAACGTTAATTGTCTTGGCTGATGCCCGTTTCAGTGCATCAATCATGACGAGCATCTCCATCAGGTTGTCATTAACCGGCAAGCAAGTGGACTGCACAATATATACGTGACAGCCCCGAACGCTCTCGGAGAGTTTCACTTGAATCTCACCATCGCTGAAGCTGGTTGTGTGAGATTCGCCCATAGGAATTCCGATATAATCAGCAATTTGATGGGCAAGCTTGGGGTTAGAATTGCAAGTAAATATTTTTAATTTCGAATCAAAATAAGTCATAAAATAAAAACCCTCCGTGCTGGTTCATTGGAATCTATAAGCGTCTGCGACATGTCGGCACCTCCCGAAGTTCGGGAGGCAATCAGAATATCAATACCCCTTATTCGGGTTTGGCATTTTGTTTCTTGGCTTTGGCACGTCCACGAATTTTCTCCGCGTAACCAGGTTTGTTCTCCTGGCGAGGACGAGCAATAGCCAGATCATTCTCCGGAACGGAATGTGTGACGGTTGATCCGGCAACCACATAAGCGCCTTTTCCTACCGTGATGGGTGCAATCAGATTGACATTGCTGCCTACGAACGCATCATCTTCGATTGTCGTTACAGCTTTATTATATCCATCGTAATTAACCGTTATTGCCCCGCAACCAACATTTACGTTCTTACCTACTTTAGCATCCCCAATATAACTGAGATGTGATACTTTGGATCCTTCATCAATTGTAGCATTTTTCACTTCGACAAAGTCACCAATTTTTACTTTTCGGCCCAGCTTGGTACCAGGACGCAGGTAAGCAAATGGTCCTACCGTTGTTTCTTCGCCAACTTCAGCCTGGGACAACACGGAATGTTTAATCGTTACCCCGTTCTGAATAGCACTGTCTTCAATATCGGCCTGAGGACCAATATGGCAGGCTTCGCCAATAGAAGTTGTCCCTTTCAGAATGGTTCCCGGGTACAATACCGTGTCTGATCCAATCGTAACATCCGCTCCGATATATGTCGATGAGGGATCAATGATCGTAACACCGTTCAACATATGTTTTACAGCCAAACGTTCACGCATATATGCTTCTGCTTGGGAAAGGGCAAGTCGATCGTTAACCCCAATGGATTCCGCGATATCATCTGACATGTAAGCTTCAACCACTTCACCATCGTTACGGAAAATCCCAACAACATCAGTCAGGTAATACTCTCCTTGGGCGTTCTGATTTGTCACTTTCTCCAGTGCAGCAAACAATTTCGCATTGTCGAAGCAGTATGTCCCTGTGTTAATTTCATTCACAGCGTCTTCCTGCTCGGTGCAGTCCTTCTGCTCCACAATGCGTTGTACAGAACCGTCTTCTCCGCGAATGACGCGGCCGTAGCCTTTTGGATTGTCCAATTGAGCCGTTAGCACGGTTGCAGCAGCTCCGCGACTCTCATGAAGCTTCATCAGACCTTCCAGTGTTTCACTGGTCACCAGTGGTGTGTCTCCACAGACAACGATGGTAGAGCCTTCTTCGCTTCCAAGCAAGGACTTAACCTGCTTCACTGCGTGACCGGTCCCCAATTGTTCAGCCTGAAGTGCGTACTCTGCTTTGGAACCCAAAAATGACTGCACCGCTTCGGCACCATGGCCAACCACGACTACACTGCGCTCAACGCCTGCGCGTAGAGCTGCATCCAGCACATGACCTACCATAGGTTTACCGCATACGGGATGCAGTACTTTGTACAATTTAGATTTCATTCGTTTGCCTTGCCCTGCCGCAAGTACAATTGCCATTCGTTTCAAATTTCACGACCTCCTGTTCTGAAAACCCCACCCGGGAGACCCACCTTAATGGATCATCCCTGACAAGTATCCTTCAGCCGGCCTGAAGCCGGTCTTGTTCATCGCCTGCTGTCTCTGTTATCACACGTAACAACGCGGACACGAGCAATCGTGACCTATATGTATACGCCGTGTACCTGCGAGCCTTTACCGAATCCCAATGACTCTTAAGATGCCGCCCTGTCACCAAGCGCACGCTGCGCTATTGTTTTCTTCAACATTTTCCAGCAATGAAGCTGCCAATGTTCCTGTTTGAATAAACTCAATACTGAATATATCTTATTCCGGTCAAAAAGAAAAGAGAGCCATAAGACATGGCTCTCTTTTCCTTCGAACCCCAATAATGTTCTCAGGCACCTTCTTCAATGACTTCTTCCTCAGTTGCAGCGCGGTCATACTCAGTCAAAACAGCAGCCTGAATCTTCTCACGAGTACCGGAAGAGATCGGGTGGGCGATATCACGGAATTCTCCGTCAGGAGTCCGCTTGCTCGGCATAGCAACAAACATTCCGTTGTTCCCATCAATGACGCGAATGTCATGAACGACGAATTCGTTATCGATGGTAATGGATGCGATAGCCTTCATTCTCCCTTCCGAGTTAACACGGCGGAGTCTGACATCCGTAATTTGCATGTGTGTGTTCACCACCTTTTTCCATCAGAACTTGGTGTATAATTCCACACAGCCTATACGAACTCCTTCTTTTTATAACCACAAAAATGTCCTAATTTCAGGAATTTTTTTATTTAATACACAATTCGACAACGTTAGTGCCGGGTCGATGGAATAGAACCTTTCCCGACATGTCATTCGTCATCTTTCTACAGGTCAAAATAGTTACCAGGCTTCACCGAAATGTGTCTGCTTTTCGCATCCACAGCAGTCAGCTGCGCCAGGGATACGTAATCGGTCAGCAAACGCTCTTCCGAATCAACTGAACCAGATTCTACCAGTACCCCTACACCTGCTACCGTTGCATTAAACTCGGCGAGCAAATCAATCATGCCCTGTACCGTTCCTCCGGCCTTCATGAAATCATCCACAATTAGTACCCTCGAATGCTCACGCATCGCCCTGCGGGATAGGGACATGGTATGGAGACTTTTATGGGACCCCGACACATAATTGATACTTACGGCCGATCCTTCCGTAGCCTGATGGTCCCTGCGCACGAGCACTACAGGCAGGTTAAGCTGGGCTCCAGTCGCATATGCCAGAGGGATGCCCTTCGTTTCTACCGTCATGACTACATCGATATCCATGTTGCCAAAAGCAGTCGCAAATATTTTACCTGCTTCATTCATCAATGCAGGCTGTCCAAGCAAATCAGACATATAGAGGTACCCGCCAGGCAAAATACGGTCAGGCTGCTCCAACTGGTTGCTTAGTCGTTCGGCAAAAGCCAGAGCATGTTCTCTGGACACCTTCGGAATCCATTTGACTCCCCCGGCAGCCCCTGCCAGTGTCTGCAGTTCTCCCGACCCACCTTCTTCGAACACTTCCTTGATAATCGCCAAATCTTCACTGATTGACGACTTCGCGGCACCATAACGTTCGGCAAAAGTGGTTAGCGGAATCACCGTATGCGGTCTTGACAATAAATACTGCGTCATTTCAACCAGCCTAGCGCTTCGTTTTAATTTCTTCACAGAGATCCATCCTCACGATCACGGAAAACATCCAAATCCGAATAATTATTTAAAAATATACCACCTTTATACGTGTTTGTACATTATAAAAGCGAAATCTAAGTCAGCATGCGTACTGCATACACTTCTTTGCAGAAGCCGCGCAGTCCATTATAGATCCGTGCAACCTTGGCTTCCTTGGAGACCAGCCCGAATACCGTTGGGCCACTACCCGACATGAGCACCCCATCTGCACCCAGCTTCATCATGGCCTCCTTCAGATGCTGAACTTCCGGATACAGCTTAAGCGTAACATCCTCAAGCACATTACCCATCTGTCCGCACACTTCGGCAAAGGAATGGTTACGAATGGCCTGCTCCATTTTGGCCGCACTTGGATGCCGCACAATCTTGTCACTTCGGAATCTTCCGTACACATCCGCTGTTGAGACATTGATTGGAGGCTTGGCCAAGATGACCCAACATTGCGGTGGGTTAGGCATTGGAGTCAGCTTCTCTCCACGTCCTGTAGCGAGTGCTGTACCCCCAGTGATACAAAAAGGCACATCCGAACCCAGTTCTGCTCCGAGTTCCTGAAGCTCATGGTCCGGGATATTTAGACGCCAGAGGCGGTTCAAGCCACGCAGTGTAGCTGCAGCATCACTGCTGCCACCTGCCAGACCGGCAGCCACCGGAATCTTCTTGTCGAGATGAATGTGCACTCCAGTACGCACTTCGTAACGTTCCTTAATTAATCTGGCCGCCTGAAATGCCAAATTCTTCTCATCAAGCGGAATGTACCCGGCCTGACTGGAGATAAATATCGTATCGCGAGGCAGTTCTGACATTTCCAGCCGATCTGCCAAATCGACCATGGTCATGATCATCTCGACCTCATGGAAGCCGTCGCTTCTTTTATGTAAAACGTCCAGCATCAAATTTATTTTAGCAGGCGCTTTTTCGTAAATTTTCAAGGCGTTCACCCGTCCTCACCTTTTCCCTAAGACAACTTAACATATTATATCAAAATGGGGCTGTCAAGTCATTTCTATTCCGAATTCATGGGGAAAAAGCGAGGTCAACCTTGTGGAAGGCCCCGCTCTCCAAACCGTCTAAAACGAATTACGATTTGCGTGCTGCCTCTTCAGCAAGCTGAATGGCACGCTTCACCATATTGCCCGCATCCTTGGCTTTGATGCCACCCCAGCCTTCCTGCTGCACGGTATCATAAAAACCCAGGTCTTTTGCCAGCTCATTCTTGAGCTCATCTGACATCACACTTCTTCTTCTGCGGCTCATGAAACCATCCTCCTTGAAGTAGCAGTTCTGATAAGTCCATTTAACCAGGATTTCTTCCTGACAGCGTCAGAACCACCTTTTCCGATAAACTGGTTCAGAATATCAGTAGTGGCCTGTTCAAGTAGTATGCCGTTTCTGGTTAAACCTCATTCCTGCACATGCCTGCCTGGACGGTATTTCTAAACAAATAAAAAAGCAATCCGCCGCGAGGGGCGAACTGCCTGTAAAACGATGCTTACGTCTCCATGTAGGAGTTAGGCGTCTGGCTGCCTGGGTCAAATACCATGACTTCCACCGACTCCGTAAGTATATCTGCATAACTGTAAGATACTCGCTTGAAGGTTTCTTGCTCCTCATCAAGCTTGACGATAAAAACAGAAGGGTACGTTTCTTCCAATACACCCGTGCGCTCGATGGTCTTACGGCGGCCACCATTAGCCCGCAACATAATTTTTTGACCTATATGAGCGTCGAGATTGCGTTTGATATCCAACAGCGTATTTTTAGCCATTGTCGACGACCACCTCTTTTCTTGTCCATTATACCTGAATTTACAGTCAATGTCAAATCAAAACTAAATATTATATCAGCATGGAAAAGTTGCTGTCAATGAATTTTTTTGCAAATGAAAAAAGCCCCAATTTGGGACTTTAAATGACCTGCATTAGACAGCTGACGGGTTCACTTTTAGCGTAGATAAATCATTTAAACCAGGCAGACCAACGCGATAGCTGCCGCGTGTTTCGACACCACCGACACCCTGGCTGCCACTTATGGTGTTATGCAAAATATCATTCATATTCACCGTTTCCCTAACGGAAGTAAAGGCTGCCTTGGCTGCCACATATACCGGATCAAGAGCATGAATCAGAATTCGGCCTGGTGAACTGGCAAAGTTCGCACCTGCCCGCAGTAGTGCCTCAAAATGGGACTGACATGCTCCTGCAACTATCGTAAGCGCATCCAGATGGCGTTCATATTGTCTTGCAACCTGGATCGCTGCTACAAAATTTTGTGAATTTTTGTAACTCCCGAGACTGTATAAGTCGTAAGGCTGACGGGTCTTCAGCACTCCATCATGGCCCGTAATGACTACAATGTCAGGCTGCACTTTGGGAAGAAGACGATACAGGGCATCGGCCATGGCTGACTCATGGACATATTGACCCTCTGCTGGAACACGAAGCTGCTCATAGAGACTCATGCTTTTTTTCAGGTAATTTGGATCTCCATCCAAATGAAGTACCTTGCCTGGCATTTCAAAGTAAGCCGGCTCCCGCTGTGCAGACCAGTCCTGCGCCAGGCCTTCACGGTTACGTTCTGCCTGTTCAATCCGGTTCTGCTGCAGCCTGGAGAGTGTCTGATGCGCTTTTACATGTGCCTGCCTGGTCTTGGCACTCTGCGGTTCATAAGGAACCTGTATCAAATCGTCCACGGGGGAGTCGGCAAGCAGCCGGAATTCGGTCCCTTTAATGACCGCGCTATCCAACTGGAGGCCTTCCACCCGAAAAGTCACGTCTCCACCGTATGACTTACGAACGACCAAGTCTCCGATATTCATCAACATAATCACCTCTACCCCATCGTATGGGCAAGGACCCGGTTTGGTTCATCCGAATTTACAGACCGGCGCGAACTCCTGCGTCCCACATTACAGTGCTTAGGGTCGCATATTCCTGCAAACTAAGTGTCTCACCCCGTCTGGACGGCTGAATGCCAGCCTGCTCCAGCAACTGGTCGGCCTGCTCCCGATTTTCCTTCGTGAAGAAGCGAGCTTTCAGATTGTTCGAGATGGTTTTTCTCCGTTGGGCGAATGAGGCTTGTACCACTTCGAAAAAATGCGCTTCACTCGGTACTTCGACAGGGGGCTGTTCACGAACCTTGAGCTTGATGACGGCTGATTCTACATTTGGTTGCGGAATGAATACGGTTGGCGGCACAACGCAGACCAATTCAGGCACACTGTAGTATTGGACTGCAATGCTCAGACTTCCGTAGTCCTTCGAGCCTGGTGCAGCTGCCATTCGTTCTGCTACTTCCTTCTGGATCATAACGACAATGCTGTCTACCGGCAGTTTTTCTTCCAGCAGTTTCATCATAATAGGAGTCGTCACATAATACGGCAGATTGGCTACAACACTCACCTTATTTACACTAGCAAAGTCTGTACGGAAAAGCTCCGCCAAGTCCAGCTTCAGCACATCGCCATGTTGTACCCGAACGTTAGGATATGGTTCCATGACTTCACCAAGGATAGGCAGTAAACGTTGATCGATTTCCACAGCTGTTACAGGGCCGGCTACCCGGGCCAGTCTCTCCGTAAGTGCCCCGATCCCCGGACCGATTTCGAGTGCACCCTTGGACTCGTCCAGATCGGCAGCATTTACAATTTTATTCAATATATTCTGATCAATCAGAAAGTTCTGACCCAAACTTTTTTTAAATGAGAATCCGTGCCTTTGAATAATTTCTTTCGTTCGCTTAGGTGTTGCAATTTCTAAAGTCTCATCCATGCCTTTCATACGCTCACAATCCTTCACGTTCAATTTGCGATAATGCTGCAGAGAACTCTTCCCGGCTGATCTGGAATACACCCAGCCGCTTGTGGAACTGCTTTCCGTTGCAATAACCTATGCCCAGCAGATTCCCCATCTCCATACGCCTTGCGGCTGCCTGCGGGTGCACAATCAGTCCTGCTGCAATCAAGTCCTCCCAATCAATCAGGCTCGGTACACCCTCATACGAGGTATGCACACGCGCCAGCGCATGACGAATTGCCTCAGGTGAGGCATTCTCAACCCCGATATCCCCTTTGCGCGTTGCATCTGCTTCCGGAATAAAAGCATGCTTGCAGCCTGGGACCTTGTTTGCAATAATTTTGCGAATCCGCTCACCGGCGTGATCCGGATCCGTTAGAACAATCACACCCCGTCTCTCCTGCGCAAGTGCAATTCGCTTCAGAATTCGCTGGTTGATGGCAGATCCACCGGTTTCTATTGTGTCAGCCTCAACAGCACGCCGGATGGCAACGGTATCGTCGCGGCCTTCTACCACGATGACTTCTTTTATCATGTTCCATTTCTTCCTTTCTAACGCAAAAAGAAGAGGAATATCCTCTTCTCTGCCAAACGGCGGTGAGCCTATTCAGACTCCACCGCCGCATATTCCGCATGATTCATTCATGCTTATATTTTATAGCATTCCCATTTCAAAGTAAAACGATTTTAGTTCGCTTCCGGCTTAACCGGACCGATGACATATACCGTCTTGCCTTTCTTACGTCCGAAGTTCAGGGCATGCTTCACACTGTCATAATACACATCGATTTTGTTGCCTTTAATGGCGCCGCCAGTATCTTCCGCACGACGGAAGCCGAGGCCCTCAATGTACACCCACCAGCCGATCGGAATCACTTTGGGATCAACCGCAATGGTCCGTCCTTCAGTTACCCGGGTACCGGAAGCTGTTTTTGTGCCAATGCCAGGTTCCTCAGAAGAGTAAGCGGTCATCGATACATTTTTAAGTACTTTGGAATATTTAAAAGAAGTGCCTGAGACGGTAATGACTTTGCTGCCTGATGCAGCGGTTTTCTTCGAGTTCGTTGTCGTTTCTTTCTTTGCTGTGGATGTTTGGGCCGATACCGTCTGAATCACCGGCTCCTTCACAACAGGTTTCGCTTTGGTTCCCACAGCAATTACTTTATCGACACGATTGGTCGATACCGATTTGCCCACCATTTTTTTGGAGACTAGCTCTCCATCCTGAAACACCTTTTCGATATGTTGTACAAGTGTACCTTCTTTACCGTTTACGATGACGCGATTGTCACCTTTGTACAAGCTAGGGTCAGCCGTTTTGACTACTTTGTACGCAATCGGCTGTTCCACTTCCACTGTACGCTTTGTTACACGCACTACTCGAATTTTCATATCTGCCTTGATTGGTGTTGCGAGCGCTGGATAAACCTTATCCTCACTGGCAACCTCAATTCCAGATTTCTGAATTGCATCTTCTACCGATGAATCGGTTGTATACAGAGTCTTGGTGTTTCCGTCTGCCGTAATATTGACTGGAACGGCCCGCTCAATAACAATGCGGTCTCCATCTGCGATTGCCCCGTTCAAAGGCATGGATACCTCATCATGAGGGCTGACTGTGATTGATTGCTCCTCCAGCATTTCTTGAAGCATTCCTGTACGAGTCTCTACCGCTTGAGCTTTGCCATCGATAACCAGCGAAATTTGTTTCCCGGCTTGACCGTAAACGACTAACAAGATCATGATTGTAAGCGCGATTGAGAAAATAGCGATCAGTGCCATTTGACGCAAGTTCTCATGCTTCCACCGCAACGCGTAAGACTTACTGGATGATCGTGACTCATGGGTCTCTTCTGGTTGGAATGTGCCCACTTCTCCGTCCTCCTTCATAGCCTCGCCGTCTAAAGTTAATGCATGATGTCTTTGACGCGACTATACCAAATTTTCTACAAAACAGGTCCATATCCCTTGACCGGTTCTGCATCATGAACCACTCTTCGCAACATGATGTCACCACCTGAATACTTACCGTATGATGACCGTATTTCTTTTATTCAAAAACAAAAAAGCCAAAGAAAGAGTCTAAGAGGAACTCTTTCGTGGCTTTCCGAATGATTTTGAATATCGGAAATTCATGCACGAGGTTGCCTCTCTTTTTCCGCTTGCGAGGTTAGCTGTCGGGTTCGGGCGAAAGAGAGCCGCCCTATCTCCGGTCACCCGCTCATGGCGGATGCCCTTGAATTCACCCCGAGACCCAAAGAAGAAATCAAATAGTGCTTCGCAAAGGCATTCGCTGCTTTTGGGTCAGCGAATGATGCGCATCAGCTGCTTTCACTGATGTTTAAGCCCTATTGGTTCCCCCGCTCTCCGTTAACGGAGACTCAGCGAGATCGGTTCATGAAAAGTATTGTTGTGTCATCGGAAAGTGTCCCTTTGTTCATCCCCCGAACATCTGTCCAATTTTCCGCACAACAATTCACTGAAAAGATGATATCCTGTTTCGATGCATGTTGTAAAGCGTTGTTCAAGTACGTTTTTCTAAATATTTGGTTAAAATATTGTAATATTCTTCATTTATTTGGATCAAAAAGCAAATTCGCTCCGTCTACCTCTCTTTTTCACCGCATTTGCTTCGTTTTTTAACGAATCCCAAATCGTTCCATGGCATTTTTGGTCGTTATTGCAGCAATTTCCTCTACCGAAATGCCTTTAATTTCCGCAGCTGCCTCTGCAACCAGACGTACATGCGCTGTTTCATTTCGTTTTCCACGATAAGGATGTGGTGTCAAATATGGGGAGTCCGTTTCGATGAAAAATCGGTCCATTGGCACCTTCGCCAGTACCTCTTTTGGCTGCTTGGCGTTTTTGAACGTGATTGGTCCCCCGAAGGATAGATGGAACCCTAGATCCAGACAGAGTTTTGCCGTTTCCCAGCTTCCAGAGAAGGAGTGCATTACACCCCCGACTTCTCCAGCCTTTTCCTCGCGCAAAATTTTGACAATATCCTCATGAGCGTCGCGATTATGAATGACAATCGGCATGTTAAGTTCACGAGCTAGTCCGATCTGTTGTCTCAGTACACGATGCTGAACATCCTTGGGAGAAGTGTCCCAATAATAATCCAGACCAATCTCGCCTATGGCAACAACCTTTTCATGTTTGCACAGAGACGCAATCCACTCGAGATCA
>Ga0209463_1000485_pt1 | contig 30762 bp, 21 predicted proteins | sample AgamicMgSfrz_FD_187169 | JGI IMG/M metagenome (GOLD analysis project Ga0209463, IMG submission 187169) | Agave microbial communities from Guanajuato, Mexico - Mg.Sf.rz (SPAdes) (version 2) | ecosystem: Host-associated > Plants > Phyllosphere > Phylloplane/Leaf | place: Guanajuato, Mexico...
GTTTTTTAATCTGCACGGGCAGATATTGAGTACGGTAGCGCATGGTAATTTCGGCTGGCTGGAAGCAGGCATGAAGAAAGGTAAAAAGAAAACGCTTTCGCCTGATTATCCGCGCGATCCTCACCAGGTCTATCAGTGGCTGCAATCCTGCGGATTCATTATTGAACGCCGCGCCGGTATTCGGGTATTTCACGATTACATGCACGATAAACAACGACGAACAGATGAATTTGAGCGGCTATTGGCACTGGAAACCCAATATTGCCGTCAGGAACCTTTTATCAGCCTGGGGCGTTATATCCATGTCACGGCGCGCAAACCCGGCCCGAAGGACCTACTATGAGTGATTTTTCCCAGACCGTCCCGGAACTGGTTTCCTGGGCGCGGAAAAACGATTTTTCCGTTTCGTTACCTACCGAACGTCTGGCGTTTTTGCTGGCTATCGCCACATTAAACAGCGAGCGTATGGATGGTGAAATGAGCGAAGGCGAGCTGATCGATGCGTTTCGGCACGTCAGTAAAGCCTTTGAGCAAAGCCACGAAACCGTGGTGGTACGCGCAAATAACGCGATTAACGATATGGTTCGCCAGCGTCTGCTCAACCGCTTTACCAGCGAGCTGGCAGATGGCAACGCGATCTATCGTTTAACGCCGTTGGCGATCGGCATTACCGATTACTATATCCGCCAGCGCGAATTTTCCACTCTGCGTCTCTCGATGCAGCTCTCTATTGTCGCACAGGAACTCAAGCGCGCGGCGGATGCGGCGGAAGAGGACGGTGATGAATTTCACTGGCATCGCAACGTTTTCGCGCCGCTCAAATATTCCGTTGCGGAAATCTTTGACAGCATCGATTTAACCCAGCGTCTGATGGATGAGCAGCAGCAAACGGTGAAAAATGACATCGCTGAACTGCTGAATCAGGACTGGCGGGCGGCTATCTCCAGCTGCGAACTGCTGCTTTCGGAAACCTCCGGCACCCTGCGTGAATTACAGGATACGCTGGAAGCCGCGGGCGATAAGCTCCAGGCTAATCTGCTGCGTATCCAGGATGCCACGCTCGGTAGCCCGGATCTCGGCTTCGTCGATAAGCTGGTGTTCGATCTGCAAAACAAACTCGATCGCATTATCAGCTGGGGCCAACAGGCAATCGACCTGTGGATCGGTTATGACCGCCACGTTCATAAATTTATTCGTACCGCGATCGATATGGATAAAAACCGCGTTTTCGCCCAGCGTTTACGCCAGTCGGTTCAGAACTATTTCGAACAGCCCTGGGCGCTCACCTATGCCAATGCCGATCGCCTGTTCGATATGCGCGATGAAGAGATGACGCTGCGCGATGAAGAGGTAACCGGCGAGCTGCCTTCTGAGCTGGAATACGAAGAATTTAATGAAATCCGCGAACAGCTTGCAGCGATGATCGAAGAAGCGCTGCAGATTTACAAAGCGGAAAATAAACCGCTTAACCTTGCCGAGTTGATGCGGGATTATCTGGCGCAATATCCACGGGTTCGTCATTTCGACGTAGCGCGCATCGTCGTCGACCAGGCGGTGCGTTTAGGCGTGGCGGAAGCTGATTTCTCAGGGTTGCCGGCGCAATGGCAGCCCATTAATGATTACGGAGCCAAGGTGCAGGCACATGTCATCGACAAATATTGAACAAGTGATGCCGGTTAAACTGGCACAGGCACTGGCGAATCCGCTTTTTCCCGCGCTGGACAGCCAGCTGCGTGCGGGACGACATATTGGTATTGAAGAGCTGGACAACCATGCCTTTCTAATGGATTACCAGGAATATCTTGAAGAGTTTTATGCCCGCTACAACGTAGAGCTGGTGCGGGCGCCGGAAGGGTTTTTCTATCTGCGTCCGCGCTCCACTACACTCATTTCGCGTTCGGTACTTTCCGAACTGGATATGCTGGTGGGGAAAATTCTTTGTTATCTCTATCTCAGCCCGGAACGTCTGGCGAACGAAGGGATTTTTACCCAGCAGGAGCTTTATGACGAGCTACTGAGCCTGGCGGATGAGGGCAAATTGCTGAAAGTCGTTAACCAGCGCTCAACGGGTTCCGATCTCGATCGACAAAAACTGCAGGAAAAAATGCGCGCTTCGCTGAGCCGCCTGCGCCGCCTTGGTATGGTGTGGTTTATGGGGAACGACAGCAGTAAATTCCGCATTATGGAATCCGTCTTTCGCTTTGGCGCCGATGTGCGCAGCGGCGACGATCCGCGTGAAGCACAGCTGCGCATGATTCGCGTTGGCGAAGCCATGACGCTTGAAACAGCGGAAAGCAGTGTGGAAGAACAGGATGAGCAGCAACGCCAGGCAGAAACGGCGGAGGATGAAGAGGAATGATTGAACGCGGTAAGTTTCGCTCGCTAACGCTGATTAACTGGAATGGTTTTTTTGCACGCACCTTCGAGCTTGATAATCTGGTCACCACGCTCTCCGGCGGTAACGGCGCCGGTAAATCCACGACTATGGCGGCCTTTATTACGGCAATGATCCCCGATCTGACACTGCTCCATTTCCGTAACACAACCGAAGCGGGTTCCACCAGCGGATCGCGCGACAAAGGGCTGCACGGCAAACTGCGGCCCGGCGTCTGTTATTCAGTGCTGGATGTGGTCAATTCGCGCCATCAGCGGGTGATTGTCGGCGTGCGCCTGCAACAGGTCGCCGGACGCGATAAGAAAGTGGATATTCGTCCTTTCAGCATTCACGGCCTGCCGACCGCGCTGCATCCTACGGAAATGCTGACGGAAACCGTAGGCACCCGTCAGGCGCGCGTATTGCCGCTTAACGAACTGAAAGATCGCGTTGAGGCGATGGAAGGGGTGCAGTTTAAACAGTACAACTCCATTACTGATTACCACAGCCTGATGTTTGAACTGGGCATCGTTGCCCGTCGTCTGCGTTCGGCCAGCGATCGCAGCAAGTTCTATCGCCTGATTGAAGCTTCGCTGTACGGCGGGATTTCCAGTGCCATTACCCGCTCGCTGCGTGATTATCTGCTGCCGGAAAACAGCGGCGTGCGCAAAGCGTTTCAGGATATGGAAGCGGCGCTGCGCGAAAACCGCATGACGCTGGAGGCGATTCGCGTTACCCAGTCCGACCGCGATCTGTTTAAGCATTTGATCTCTGAAGCGACCAACTATGTGGCGGCGGATTATATGCGCCACGCTAACGAGCGCCGCATTCATCTGGATGGCGCGCTGGCATTGCGTAACGAGCTGTTTACCAGCCGTAAGCAACTGGCTGCTGAACAGTACCGCCACGTTGAAATGGCGCGCGAGCTGGCGGAACACAGCGCGGCCGAAAGCGATCTGGAAACCGATTATCAGGCTGCCAGCGACCATCTTAATCTGGTGCAAACGGCGGTGCGTCAGCAGGAGAAAATCGAGCGCTATGAAGCCGATATTGACGAGCTGACCTGTCGGCTGGAAGAGCAGAACGAGGTCGTAGCCGAAGCGCGGGAAATTCAGGAAGAGAATGAGGCGCGTCGGGAAGCGGCGGAGCTGGAAGTTGATGAGCTAAAAAGCCAGCTGGCGGATTACCAGCAGGCGCTGGATGTCCAGCAAACGCGCGCTATTCAGTATCAGCAGGCGCTTCAGGCGTTACAGCGCGCCCAGGAGATTTGCCGTCTGCCTGAACTGAACGTGGATAACGCGGAAGAGTGGCAGGAAACATTCCAGGCGCGCGAGCAGGAAGCCACAGAAAATCTGTTGTTGCTTGAGCAGAAAATGAGCGTTGCCGGGGCGGCGCACAGCCAGTTCGAACAGGCGTTCGAACTGGTATGTAAAATTGCCGGCCCGGTCAGCCGCAGCGAAGCCTGGCAGACCGGACGGGAACTGTTGCGTGACGCGGCTAACCAGCGCCATCAGGCCGATCAGCTTGCCTCGCTGCGTATGCGTTTGTCCGAAATGGAACAGCGTCTGCGCGAGCAGTCTGAAGCTGAGCGTTTGCTTAATGAATTTTGCAAACGTCAGGGCCAGCAGTACGACGCTCACGAGCTTGAGGCGTTGCAGCAGGAGCTGGAAGCGCGCATTGAGCAACTTGGACAGAGTGTAGCGGACGCCGGTGAACAGCGCATGATGATGCGCCAGGAGCTGGAGCAGGTACGCGAACGTATCGCGCAGCTGACCGCCCGCGCGCCGCAATGGCTGGCAGCGCAGGAGATTCTGACGCAGCTTAGCGAGCAGACCGGCCAGCCGCTGGAAAGCAGCCAGCAGGTGACTGAATTTATGCAGCAGCTGCTGGAACGCGAGCGTGAAATCACGGTTGAGCGTGATGAAATTGCGGCGCGCAAGCGTGAAGCAGAACAGCAAATTGAGCGCTTAAGCCAGCCCGGTGGATCAGAAGATCCGCGGCTCAATGCGCTGGCGGAGCGTTTCGGCGGCGTGCTGCTTTCAGAAATTTATGATGATGTGACGCTGGAAGACGCGCCTTACTTCTCAGCGCTGTATGGGCCGTCTCGTCATGCCATCGTGGTGCCCGATCTTTCACTGGTGCGCGAACAGCTGGACGGCCTGGAAGATTGCCCGGAGGATCTCTATCTGATCGAAGGGGATCCGCAATCTTTTGATGACAGCGTTTTCAGCACGGAAGAGCTGGAAAAAGCGGTTGTTGTGAAGGTTGCCGAGCGCCAGTGGCGCTACTCGCGTTTTCCTGAGGTGCCGCTGTTTGGCCGCGCTGCCCGTGAAAAACAGCTGGAGCTGTTACATGCCGAACGCGAGCAGCTGGCGGAAACCTATGCCACGCTCTCGTTTGACGTGCAAAAAACGCAGCGCCTGCATCAGTCCTTTAGCCGTTTTATCGGCAGCCACCTGGCCGTCGCGTTTGAAGAAGATCCGGAAGCGCAAATTCGTCAGCTAAACGCGCGTCGTGGGGAAATCGAACGTGCGCTAAACGCTCATGAAAGCGAAAACCAGCAGCATCGTCAGCAGTTCGAGCAGGCGAAAGAGGGCGTGGCACAGCTGAACCGCCTTTTGCCGCGCGTCAGTCTGCTCCTTGATGAGACGCTGGCCGATCGCTGTGAAGAGCTGCGTGAACTGGTAAGCGAAGCCCAGGAAGCCGCGCGCTTTATTCAACAGCATGGCAATCACCTGACGCGTCTGGAACCGCTGCTGTCGGTGCTGCAAAGCGATCCGCAACAGCATGAGCAACTCAAAGCGGATTATCAGCAGGCGCAGCAGGCGCAGCGCGAAGCGCGACAGCAGGCCTTTGCTATCACCGAAGTCGTGCAGCGTCGCGCACATTTTAACTATGCGGACTCCGCCGGTATGCTTACCGGCAACAGCGATCTGAATGAAAAACTGCGTCAGCGTCTGGAGCATGCGGAAGCGGAACGCGCGCGCGCGCGCGAACAGTTGCGCGAGCATCAGGTAAAACTGACGCAGTATTCGCAGGTGCTGGCTTCGCTAAAAAGCGCTTACGATGCGAAGCGCGACATGCTGAAAGAACTGCAACAGGAGATGCAGGACATCGGCGTCCAGGCGGACTCCAGCGCTGAAGAGCGCGCCAGAATACGTCGCGATGAGCTGCACAATGCCTTAAGCCATAACCGTTCTCGTCGCAATCAGTTGGAAAAACAGCTGACATTCTGCGAAGCGGAAATGGACGGCCTGCAGAAGAAACTGCGTCGCCTGGAGCGTGATTATCATATCAGCCGTGAACAGGTCGTGACCGCTAAAGCGGGCTGGTGCGCGGTGATGCGTTTGGTGAAAGATAATGGCGTCGAACGCCGACTGCATCGCCGTGAACTGGCCTATCTGGGCGGTGATGAGCTACGTTCGATGTCGGATAAAGCGCTGGGCGCGCTGCGTCTGGCGGTGGCCGATAATGAACACCTGCGTGATGTGCTGCGCCTTTCTGAGGATCCAAAACGGCCTGAGCGTAAAATTCAGTTCTTTATCGCCGTGTATCAACATCTGCGCGAACGTATTCGTCAGGACATCATCCGTACCGACGATCCGGTTGAAGCTATCGAACAGATGGAAATCGAGCTGAGCCGTCTGACTGAGGAGCTGACCGCACGTGAGCAGATGCTGGCTATCAGCTCGCGCAGCGTAGCGAACATTATTCGTAAAACCATTCAGCGTGAGCAAAACCGCATTCGTCAGCTTAACCAGGGGCTGCAAAGCGTTAGCTTTGGTCAGGTACGCAGCGTTCGCCTGAATGTGAACGTACGTGAAAGTCATGCGACGTTGTTGGATGTGCTGTCTGAACAACATGAGCAGCATCAGGATCTGTTTAACAGCAATCGCCTTACCTTCTCTGAAGCGTTAGCGAAGCTCTGGCAGCGTCTCAATCCACAGATTGATATGGGACAACGTACGGCACAAACCATCGGCGAAGAGTTGCTGGATTACCGTAACTACCTGGAAATGGAAGTTGAGGTTAACCGTGGTTCGGACGGCTGGCTGCGTGCTGAGAGCGGGGCGCTTTCAACCGGTGAGGCGATCGGTACCGGGATGTCTATTCTGGTGATGGTTGTCCAGAGCTGGGAGGAAGAGGCGCGCCGTCTGCGTGGTAAAGATATTAGCCCGTGCCGCCTGCTGTTTCTTGATGAAGCCGCGCGTCTCGACGCCAGGTCTATTGCTACCCTGTTTGAACTCTGCGAACGCCTGGAAATGCAGCTTATTATTGCTGCGCCGGAAAACATCAGCCCGGAGAAAGGCACCACCTATAAGCTGGTGCGTAAGGTCTTTAATAATACTGAACATGTCCATGTTGTTGGATTAAGAGGTTTCTCTGCCGATCCGCTGCCTGGCGCAACGACATCACCTTCCGGGCAGGACCAGCTGGAGGACGAAAAAACGCAGGTATAAATGTAGTAAAACTGTTGCCCCGCGTTTAATCTCATCAACGGCATTTGCTCTATGAGACAAATGCCGTTGTTCGTTTATATACTTATTATAATAATTAACAGTCTTGACGGTTTGTTAACCGTGGACCAAAACTGGCAGGGGGCAAGGATGTTGCTGGCAAAATGTAAAGCAATGAAAAAAACAACGCTGGCCTGGGCTATCGTAATCAGCCTGTTACAGGTATGTACTGCTGAAGCGGCTATTATTACGGCCATGCCGGGAGAACGGGCCAGTGAAACCATGAGCGCTGCGGCGGGCCAACAGCATATGCTGGCCGCATTACCGCAAGGCGTTAAACCATTCTATACCGGCACGCTGGCCTCCTTGTATGCTGCGCGCCATATGCAGCCGGTATGGCAGGACAGAGAGGCAGTACAGCATTTTCAACAGCAGCTGGCTGAAGTCGCTATCTCAGGCGTTCAGCCGCAGTTTACCCAGTGGGTACAGTTATTAACCCGTTCCGATATTACCGGTATGGCGCGCGATATTATTTTGTCGGACGCTATGCTCGGCTATCTGCAATTTGTCGCTAACGTGCCGAAGCAGGGCGAGAACTGGCTTTACACCCGTGTACCTTACAAAATGGCATTGCCGCCGCTCTCGGTAACCAATCAATGGCTGTCGGCAGTAGATAACGGCAACTTAGCCAGCTTCGTGAATTCGTTGGCTCCTCAACATCCGCAATATGCGCCTATGCATAAAGCGTTAAAACAGCTGCTGGCGGATAATCGTCCGTGGCCACAGTTGAAAGATAAGCAGACGCTGCGGCCTGGGCAGGTAAGCGATGATGTTCCTGCGCTTGAAGAGATTTTGCAGCGTACCGGTATGTTAAAAGCTGAAGATGTACCGGCACCTGATGAGGATGCCGTCGCTGCTTCGGATGTCAGCCACAGCGATCAACCCGTTACCGTCAGTCCTTCAGCCGCTAACGTGACTGATATGGCTATCTCTACGCCGACTAATCCGGGTAACGTTGCGCCTTCACAGCCGGTGGCAGCAAGCAGCAATATTTATAGCCCAACGCTAATTGAAGCCGTTAAACGCTTTCAGCGCTGGCAAGGACTTGAGGCTGATGGCGTCATTGGCCCACGCACGCGGGAGTGGCTAAATGTTTCACCTCAGCTGCGTGCCTCGCTGCTGGCATTGAATATACAACGTCTGCGTTTATTGCCGGATGATATGCGCAACGGCATTATGGTCAATATTGCCAACTATTCGCTGGTCTATTACGCCAACGGCAATGAAATTCTCTCTTCCCGTGTCATTGTCGGGCGCCCCGATCGTAAAACGCCTCTGATGCGTAGCGCCTTAAATAACGTGGTATTAAATCCGCCCTGGAATGTTCCCACTACGCTGGTACGTCAGGATATTATTCCTAAGGTGAAGCGCGATCCCTCTTACCTGTATAAGCATGGGTATACATTACTTTCCGGCTGGAGTAATGATGCAGAGGTTATCGATCCGAGCATGATTGACTGGAGCATGGTTTCCGCTGCAACTTTCCCGTATCGAATTCGCCAGGCTCCCGGCGCCAATAACTCCCTGGGACGCTTCAAATTTAATATGCCCAGTTCGGATGCCATTTATCTACATGACACGCCGAACCATAACCTTTTCCAGAAGGATATAAGGGCGCTGAGTTCCGGCTGCGTACGCGTTAATAAAGCCTCGGAACTGGCCAATTTGCTGTTGCAGGATGCCGGCTGGAATAATGCGCGTATCTCCAGCAGCCTGCAGCAGGGCGACACCCGTTACGTTCCGATTCGACACCGGATCCCGGTCAATCTCTTTTATCTTACCGCCTGGGTATCCGATGATGGTATGACACAGTTCCGCACAGATATTTACAATTATGATACTACCGCTCAGTCAGGTATGCGCATCCTGGCTCAGGCCGGTCAGCTCATGCTTTAATCCTTGATTCGTTAAACTTTTCCCCGATAGCCTGCAATTGCAGGCTATCGTCTTATATACCCCTTCTCCGTTTATCTTCACATTACTGCCGTTTAGTACCTTGACGTGTTTAAAAGTGGCGGTTATGGTGCGGGCTTGTGTACTTTTTACGCTCTTCGCTTTCTTTTTGCAGGTAAACGCATTTTATGGCTAATTTTGATTCACAACGTCGTAAGCTGCTGGTTTTAGGTGGTGCGGCAGCAGGGCTTGCGCTGCTGCCAGGTTCAGCTCTTGCCTCAGTTTCGACTTCTCGCCCTCGTATACTTACGCTTAATAATCTTCATACCGGTGAAACCCTTAAAACCGAGTTTTTTAATGGGAAAAGTTACGATAAGGATGAGTTGGCGCGGTTGAATCATTTTTTCCGTGATTATCGGGCTAATAAGATTAAGAGTATCGATCCCGGTCTGTTTGATCAGCTTTATCGTCTCCAGGCCATGCTGGAAACTCGCAAGCCCGTCCAACTTATTTCTGGCTACCGCTCATTAGCTACCAATAATATGCTGCGTGAAAAAGGCAGAGGCGTGGCGAAACATAGCTATCATACACTTGGGCAAGCCATGGATTTTCATATTGAAGGGATTTCTCTGAGCAATATTCGTAAAGCGGCGCTGAAAATGCGTGCCGGTGGTGTAGGATATTACCCACGTAGTAACTTTGTGCATATTGATACCGGGCCGGTGCGTCACTGGTAATGCAGAGAATACCCCGACGGATTGTTGACCGGGCGGGTCATGGAGCTTTATGGATTATCATATTATTCCCGTTACGGCATTTGCGCAGAACTGTTCGTTAATCTGGTGTAGTGAAACGCGCGAGGCGGCGCTGGTCGATCCGGGCGGCGATGCGGAACTGATTAAACAACAGGTTGCAGCGCAGAACGTTACGGTAAAATCAGTGCTGCTTACCCATGGACATCTTGACCATGTGGGCGCAGCCGCTGAACTGGCTGCCCATTATGGCGTGCAGATTATCGGTCCGCAAAAGCAGGATACGTTTTGGCTGGAGGCGCTGCCGGTGCAGAGTCAAATGTTTGGGCTGGCGGAGTGCGCGCCACTGACCCCCGATCGCTGGCTGGAAGAGGGTGAAAGCGTACAGGTGGGTAATACGAGACTGGAAATCCTCCATTGTCCTGGTCATACGCCTGGCCATATCGTCTTTTTCGATCGTGCAGGACGCTTATTAATTTCCGGCGATGTGATTTTTAGCGGCGGCGTAGGCAGAACTGATTTTCCGCAGGGCGATCATCAGGCCCTGATCGATGCTATTAAAAATAAACTACTGCCGTTGGGCGATAATATTACCTTTATTCCCGGCCATGGCCCTGTATCAACCTTGGGACGTGAACGGATCAGTAATCCTTTTTTAATTTGATTATAAAAAATGGGCCGCCTGGCCCATTTTTCACAGAACTTACAGAACCGCCATGATGGCTTCGCACAGCGCCGCCATATTATCTGGCGTCATACCTGCCACGTTAACACGTCCTGAATTGACGGCATAAACGCCAAATTCTTCGCGCAGACGAATAACCTGATCTTTATTTAACCCGCTAAAAGAGAACATGCCGTTCTGACGAATGATAAAGCTGAAATCTCGGTTAGCGCCTTTCTCCTGCAAGGTATTAACAAACAGCTGGCGCATACGATGAATACGCTGACGCATGTCGGTTAATTCCTGCTCCCAAATCGCACGCAGCGCATCATTGCCAAGAATAGTCGCCACGACGGCGGCCCCGTGAGCGGGGGGGTTAGAGTAGTTTGCGCGAATGGTATATTTTACCTGGCTGAAGGCAGTATCCGCGACGCTGCTGTCAGCGGCAACCAGCGTGAAAGCGCCCACGCGTTCGTTATACAGGCCAAAGTTTTTGGAACAGGAACTGGCGACAATCAATTCGCTATGGCTGGCAGCAAAAATACGTAAACCTTCCGCATCTTCTTCCAGACCGCGCGCGAAGCCCTGATAGGCAAAGTCGAATAACGGTAGCCAGCCGCTCGCTTCAGACAGCTCCGCCAGTTGAGCCCACTGTTCTGCCGTTGGATCAATGCCGGTTGGATTGTGGCAGCAGCCATGGAACAGCACTACGTCACCCGCTTTTGCGCCACGCAGACTGGCAAGCATAGCGTCAAAATCAAGCTGGTGATTCGCCGCGTTATAATAATCGTACTCGCATACTTCGAGGCCAGCGGAATGGAAGACATTTTTATGGTTTGGCCAGCTGGGGTTGCTAATCCAGACGCGCTTCGCGCCGGTCTGAGTCGCCAGAAAATCAGCCGCTACGCGCAGGGCGCCGGTGCCGCCTGGCGTCTGGGCAGTACGGGCGCGTTTGGCGCTGATAATGGCGCTATCCATGCCAAACAGCAGGGCCTGAGTACAGCGAGCGAAATCTGCCAGGCCATCAATGCTGAGGTAATTTTTTGTGGTTTCGTTTTCCAGCAGATATTGCTCGGCTTTTTTTACGCTGGTTAATACCGGCGTTTGGCCGGTTTCATCTTTATACACGCCGATACCAAGATTGATTTTATTCGGACGGTCATCGGCACGAAATAAGTCGGCTAAACCAAGAATAGGATCGGCGGGAGCAGCAGTAATATTTTCAAACATATAAGAGGTCCATAGGCGTCAAGAAAAGCGAAATGAAGCCTCAGGTTAACGCCTGAAAGTTTAAATGCCAACCGTTTGCGAGAAAAAGAATAAGGGAATTTTATTGTGAAAAACGGAGAAATAAAAACGGGGCCAGAGGCCCCGTTTTTGAACTTAAGCAGGAAAGTTTCCCTGTTTCAGACTGACTTAGAACTGGTAAACCAGGCCCACAGCAACGGTGTCGCCAGAGTTCACGCCCAGCGCGTTGTCGTCATCAATCTGGTTGATGATGTAGTCAACGTAGGTAGACATGTTTTTATTGAAGTAGTAGGTAGCGCCCACTTCAAAGTATTTAACCAGGTCAACGTCGCCAATGCCTTCAACATCTTTCGCTTTAGACTGAACGTAGGCGATAGACGGACGCAGGCCGAAATCGAACTGATACTGTGCAACCAGTTCAATGTTCTGCGCTTTGTTTACGAAGCCTTCAGTAGATGCGTTCTCATAGGTTAGGCCGTTAGCGGCAACGAAGGTGCCTGCGCGAGAATAAGTAACCGCTGTGGCATTACGGGTTTCGCCATACATGGCAGCCAGGTAAATGTTGTTGGCATCATATTTAATCGCGGTCGCCCAGGACTCAGCACGTTTACCTGCGCCTTCGCCCGTGGTGTCGGTGCGGTCAGCGGCACCGCCAACGCCATTAGAGTAAGAGGTGCGTGCGCCAGCAGCCTGAAGGTTGGTACGGTCGCTGCTGCTATAGCCAGCAGCGAAGCCTACGCCGATTGGTGTTTCGTAGCTGCTGGAAACGCCCCAGCCGTCGCCATTCGCACGGCTGAGATCGTCGGTACGCTCGTTTTTGCCCTGATACTGAACAGCGAAGTTCCAGCCGTCAACCAGACCAAAAAAGTTGGTGTTACGGTAGGTCAGCAGACCGGTGCTACGACCGTTCATAAAGTTATCGGAATAGGCAGAATCACCACCGAATTCCGGCAGCATATCGGTCCAGCCGAGAGCATCATAAACGACACCGTAGTTACGACCATAGTCGAGTGAGCCGTAGTCACCGAATTTCAGACCGGCAAAGCCCAGACGCGTTTTGTTACCATCCTGAGCATCAGAGCCGCCTTCAGAGTGGTTCGCCTGAATGTTATATTCCCACTGGCCGAAACCGGTCAGCTGGTCATTAATTTGGGTTTCGCCCTTAAAGCCGAAACGAACATAAGTTTTGTCACCATCGCTGGCGTAGCCATCATTGTCAGAAAAGTAGTGCAGGCCTACCGCTTTACCATACAGATCCAGCTTGTTGCCGTTTTTATTATAGATTTCCGCTGCATTTGCTGCTCCGGCAGCTAACAGAGCAGGAATAACCACTGCCAGAATATTGCGCTTCATCATTTTTTATTACCCTCATTGGAGTTATTTGGACACCTGCCACTGCCGTCAAGAATTCTTTACAAAAGGCTTGATCAGAGTTTGGTGTCTTCCTGTGTCTGCAGGCATCTTTCCATTCGCCGCCAGGTAATTCTACCTCGAAAATGCTACCAAACCCTAATAGTAGTTTCAGAAAGAAAATATATATTACAAAATGTAAAAATAAGGGAACTTTGTGAGATAACTCAAAATTTACAAAAATAAAAAAAGGCTGACATTGTCAGCCTTTATAGCTATATGAATTTCTTATATTTAATGCCGAATTTTAGAAACTGGCATTACGCGGCGTACGCGGGAAGGGGATAACGTCTCTTACATTTTGTACGCCTGTGACATAAGCGATCAAACGTTCAAAACCTAAGCCAAAGCCGGAGTGCGGTACGGTGCCGTAACGACGCAGATCGCGATACCACCAGTAGTCTTCTTTGTTCAGGCCCATTTCATTGAGACGCAGATCCAGCACATCCAGACGCTCTTCACGCTGCGAGCCGCCGATAATTTCGCCGATACCCGGCGCCAGTACGTCCATCGCCGCCACGGTTTTGCCATCGTCATTCAGGCGCATATAGAACGCTTTAATATCTTTCGGATAGTTTTTGACGACAACCGGTGCTTTAAAGTGTTTCTCGGCCAGATAGCGCTCATGCTCCGAAGAGAGATCGATGCCCCATTCAACCGGGTTTTCAAAGCTCTGACCGCTCGCCAGCAGAATATCGATGGCGTCGGTGTAATCGACACGGGCGAAATCGGCCGTCACGAATTTCTCAAGACGGTTTACGGCTTCTTTATCAACGCGTTCAGCAAAGAACGCCATATCATCCGCACGCTCTTCCAGGACCGCCTTAAACACATATTTCAGCATCGCTTCCGCCAGATCCGCTGCGTCATCCAGCGACGCAAAGGCGATTTCCGGCTCCAGCATCCAGAATTCCGCCAGGTGACGGCTGGTGTTGGAGTTTTCAGCGCGGAAAGTCGGGCCAAAGGTATAAATTTTGGAGAGCGCACAGGCGTAGGTTTCGCCATTCAGCTGGCCGGAAACCGTCAGGAACGCTTCTTTACCAAAGAAATCTTCATTGAAATCGACTTTGCCCTGCGCGTCGCGCGGCAGGTTTTCCAAATCCAGAGTAGAAACGCGGAACATTTCACCGGCGCCTTCGGTATCGGAGGCGGTGATCAGCGGAGTCGATACCCAGAAATACCCGTTTTCATGGAAGAAGCGATGCAGCGCCTGCGCCAGCGTGTGGCGAACGCGCGCTACGGCGCCGATTAAATTGGTACGCGGACGTAAGTGGGCGACTTCACGCAGGTACTCAATGCTGTGGCGTTTGGCCGCCATCGGGTAGGTGTCCGGGTCTTCCACCCAGCCCACCACTTCAATTGCCGTCGCCTGAATCTCAAAACTCTGTCCCTGGCCCGGAGATTCAACCACTTTGCCCGTCACGATAACGGAACAACCGGTAGTTAAACGCAGCACTTCGCTCTGGTAATTAGGCAGAGAATTATTGACGACAGCCTGAACGGGATTAAAGCAGGAGCCGTCATACACGGCGACAAAGGAAATACCGGCTTTTGAATCTCTTCGGGTACGTACCCAACCGCGCACGGTGACATCTTCGCCAACCGCAACCTGGCCGAGCAGTACGTCCGCTACAGGCACAACGCTCATAAAGTTCTCTCTTTATTAGTTCGAAAATAAACAGGTTAACCCCGAATTTAGGGCTAATCTATGTTACTTGCCGTCGGGCAGGACACAAGCAGAATTCACTGCCGGATAACAGTTTTCTTTTTATTTAATCAATTAAAGAGAAAAGGGAAGAGATGAAGATCGCCAGCGCGGGGGAAATCGCGCTGGCGATGGCGCATCAGCTGGCTTTTTTCACCAGCGGGAGATCGAAGGCTTTACGCAGCGCCCGTACGAAAGCTTTATCGTGACAGATGGTTTTACCGGGGCTGTCAGAGAGTTTTGCCACCGGCTTGCCGTTACACTCAACCAGCTTGATGACGATATTAAGCGGCTTAACCTCAGGAATATCGCAGGTCAGGCGGGTGCCGATACCGAAAACCACATTCGTGCGCTGACCAAAATGCCGGTAGAGATCGACCGCTTTGTTAAAGTCGAGGTTATCGGAAAACACCAGCGTTTTATTGTGCGGATCGATATTCAGCGTTTGGTAATGCGCCAGCGCCTTTTCGCCCCATTCCACCGGATCGCCGGAGTCATGGCGCAGGCCCTGGTAACGATGAGCGAAGCCTGGACCGAAATCACGCAGGAAAGCGTCCATCGTGATGCAGTCCGTCAGGGCGATGCCTAACCGATCGTCATACTCATCCAGCCAGGCCTGCAGCGCGGCGCGTTGGCTGTTAGCTAACACCGGACTGATTTGCTGATGCGCCTGAAACCACTCATGCGCCTGCGTGCCTACCGGCGTAATGCCCAGCTGCCGCGCGATATCATAGTTGCTGGAGCCAACCAGCCACGGAAAATCGCTTTTCAGCGTCGTAACGATAGCCAACTGCACATCGCGCGAAAAACGGCGACGCGTGCCGAAATCCATCAGGCGGAAGCGCGACAGGTCGATATTTTGCGTCTGCTGTTTAAAGTCATGGATTTTTTGCTGCAGGCGTTCAACGGCCATTTCGGGCGTCGCCTGCGGCGAGCGATGACGATGTACCACTTCGCTGATCAGCGCCAGCAGCGGCACCTCCCACATAATCACTTCGCGCCACGGCCCGCTGATACGAATATCGAGCTTACCGGCATGATTACGGACTTTTACCTGTTCAGGGTTGTAGCGAAAGGTTTTCAGCCAGTCCAGATAGTCACGTTTAAAAAACGGCAGACCGGCCAGCCAGGCATATTCATCGTCACTCAGCGCCAGCAGGCTCATCTGCGCGATCTGGTTGCTAATTTCATCAGCGTAGAGACCTAACAGATCGTCGCCCCGACAGCGGAATTCTGCAGTAACGGTCACGTCGTGATAGCGATGAAACACAGCTTGCTGCATATGAAGCTTATAGGCATCGGTATCAAGCAGCGTGGTTAAAATCGGGGAAGCGTATCGTGTCATGGTGCGTTTCAGCATCCTCTCGCGCGGGGCGTTTCCGTAGGTGTAAACAGGTTCCAGAGATGAAAAGTATAACCTGCTGGCAGATTAATTGAAGCCAATCACAGCATAAAAGCCAGCGAGAGGTCGAGGATAACGTGCCATTGTAAACGGAATGTAGCATTAACTGCGAAAAGCCGGGTTTCGACGTGGCAAGCCGAGCGCAACCGGAATAGACTTAGCGAGTTAAACCATTGTTGATACGAGAAGAGTTTATGACGCAAAAGCCGCAAGTTAAGTACCGCCATGACTACCAGGCGCCAGATTACACCATTACCGATATCGATTTGACGTTCAACCTGGATGCTGGCGTGACACGGGTAACCGCGGTCAGCAAGGTGAAACGTCCTGGCGCAAGTCAGGCCGAGCTGCGTCTTGACGGCGGGGAGTTAACTCTGGTTTCGCTGTCGGTCGATGACCAACCCTGGGAAGCGTATCGTCTGGAAGAGGGCGCGCTGATTTTGACCGGCCTGCCGGACAATTTCACACTAACAATCATTAACGACATCCATCCAGATAAAAATACGGCGCTGGAAGGCCTGTATCAATCGGGCGCGGCGCTCTGCACGCAGTGTGAAGCAGAAGGCTTCCGTCACATCACCTGGTACCTGGATCGACCTGATGTGCTGGCCCGTTTTACCACCACGCTGATCGCCGATCGTGCGCGTTATCCGTTCCTGCTCTCTAATGGCAACCGTATTGACGCTGGCCAGATGGATGACGGACGCCACTGGATCAAATGGCAGGATCCTTTTCCTAAGCCTTGCTATCTGTTTGCGCTGGTGGCGGGTGATTTCGATGTGCTGCGTGACAGTTTTACCACCCGTTCTGGCCGCAACGTCGCGCTGGAAATTTATGTGGATCGCGGCAACCTCGATCGTGCCGACTGGGCGATGACCTCGCTGAAAAACAGTATGAAGTGGGACGAGGAGCGCTTTGATCTGGAGTACGACCTGGACGTCTTTATGATCGTCGCGGTGGATTTCTTCAATATGGGCGCGATGGAGAATAAAGGCCTCAATATCTTTAACTCCAGATATGTGCTGGCGAAGGCGGAAACCGCTACTGACAAAGACTATCTCGGCATCGAAGCGGTGATCGGCCATGAATATTTCCATAACTGGACCGGCAACCGTGTCACCTGCCGTGACTGGTTCCAGCTGAGCCTGAAAGAGGGGTTGACCGTATTCCGCGATCAGGAGTTCAGCTCCGATCTGGGCTCGCGCGCGGTTAACCGCATCGATAATGTGCGTATTATGCGCGGCGCGCAGTTTGCGGAAGATGCCAGCCCGATGGCGCATCCGATTCGCCCTGAGCAGGTGATCGAAATGAACAACTTTTATACGCTGACGGTGTATGAAAAAGGTTCTGAAGTGATCCGTATGATGCATACCTTGCTGGGCGAAGAGAATTTCCAGAAAGGGATGCAGCTTTATTTCCAGCGTCATGACGGCAGCGCTGCGACCTGCGATGATTTCGTCCAGGCGATGGAAGATGCCTCTCATATCGACCTGACCCAGTTCCGCCGCTGGTACAGCCAGTCCGGTACGCCGGTGCTGACCGTGCGCGACGATTATAACCCGGAGCTGGAACAGTATACGCTGCACGTTACGCAGATGACGCCGCCGACCGCCGATCAGAAAGAGAAGTTGCCGCTGCATATTCCGCTCGATATTGAGCTTTATGATGATAAAGGCGAGCCGATCCCGCTTCAGCATAATGGCGAGCCGGTGCATCACGTGCTTAACGTGACCGAAGAGTTCCAGACCTTTATTTTTGACAAGGTTTACCATCAGCCGGTGCCTTCGCTGCTGCGCGAATTTTCTGCGCCGGTGAAACTCGATTACAGCTGGAGCGATGCTCAGCTCACTTTCCTGATGCGCCATGCGCGCAATGATTTTTCCCGCTGGGATGCGGCGCAAAGCCTGCTCGCCACCCATATCAAACTGAACATCGCCCGCTATCAGCAGGGGCAGCCGCTGTCACTGCCGCTGCACGTCGCCGATGCCTTCCGCGCGGTGCTGCTGGATGAGCAGAGCGATCCGGCACTGATGGCCTTGATCCTGACGTTGCCGAGCGAAAACGAGATTGCCGCGCTGTTCGACATTATCGATCCCGAAGCCAACGCAGCGGTACGCGATGCGCTGATGCGTACGCTGGCCGTTGAGCTGGCCGACGAGTGGCTGGCGATTTATCACGCGTATCAAACGCCGGAATATCGCGTTGAGCATGGCGATATTGGCAAGCGTGCGCTGAAAAATGTCTGCCTGAGCTATCTGGCGCTGGGCGACAGCACGCTGGCAAACCGTCTGGTGCGCGCGCAGTATCAGCAGGCCAATAATATGACCGATGCGCTGGCGGCGCTCTCGGCGGCGGTAATGGCGCAGCTTGACTGCCGTGATGAGATATTAAACGCGTGGGATGAACGCTGGCATCAGGATGGTCTGGTGATGGATAAGTGGTTTACGCTGCAGGCGACCAGCCCGGCGCTGGATGTATTGTCGCGCGTGCGCGAGCTGCTGCATCATCGCTCGTTCAGCATGGGTAACCCGAACCGTGTGCGTTCGCTGATTGGCGCTTTCGCCTCTGCGAATCCGTCCGCTTTCCATGCAAAAGATGGCAGCGGCTACCGTTTCCTGGTGGAAATGCTGACCGATCTGAACAGCCGCAACCCGCAGGTTGCCGCGCGTATGATTGAGCCACTGATCCGCCTGAAACGTTACGATGCCGAACGTCAACGCATGATGCGCGCGGCGCTGGAGGAGCTGCAAAGCCTGGAGAACCTCTCCGGCGATCTCTATGAGAAGATCAGCAAGGCGCTAAGCGCGTAATCTGAAGGTTAAAGGGCGGCTGATGCTGCCCTTTATAAAAACGAGCCTGCCCAGGGCATTTTTCTGAGGGCCGCGTCAGCCGTCCCTGTACGCTGCCGTTGTTAACCTCCGGCATAGCGTGGCAGATCATTTTGCGGCCGTTCGCGCTGCATAACGCGCTCCAGCACTTCCGCTTCCAGCTCCGCCAGTCGGGCAGAGCCGCGCCGACGCGGACGCGGCAAATCAATGGTTAAATCCAGCCCAATTTTTCCCTCTTCAATCAGCAGCACCCGATCCGCTAAGGCGACCGCTTCGCTGACGTCATGAGTTACCAGCAGTACGGTAAAATTCTGCGCCAGCCAGAGGTTTTCAATCAGCTCCTGCATTTCAATGCGCGTCAGAGCATCCAGCGCGCCCAGCGGCTCATCCAGCAGCAGCAGGCCCGGACGATGGATGAGTGCGCGCGCCAGCGCCACGCGTTGCCGCTGGCCGCCGGACAGGGCGGCAGGCCACTCGTTGGCGCGATCGGCCAGGCTGACGGCGGTGAGCGCCTCCCTCGCCGCCGGACGCCAGTCGCCGCGTAAACCCAGGCCAACATTATCGATGACGCGTTTCCAGGGCAGCAGTCGGGCATCCTGAAACATCAGACGCGTCTCATCACGGGCGGAGGAGAGCGGCGCCTGGCCCGCCAGCAGCTCACCTGTGCTGGGCGTTTCCAGTCCGGCCAACAGGCGCAGCAGGGTGCTTTTGCCGCAGCCGCTGCGTCCGACCACGGCGACAAACTGGCCGGAAGGAATATGTAAGTCGATCTCCTGCAAAATGGCGCGTTCGCCAAAGCGTTTGCTGACGCCCTGCAGACCAACGGGCGTACCGGGACTAAGCCGGGACGGCGTAGCGGCGACATTCATGGTGTGGCCTCCTTCAGTTGATAAGCCGGATGCCAGCGCAACCAGAGCCGTTCCAGCAGGACAGCGCTAAGATCGGCCAGCTTGCCCAGCAGCGCATAGAGAATAATGGCGACAACCACAATGTCAGTTTGTAAAAACTCACGGGCATTCATCGCCAGGTAACCAATGCCGGAGTTGGCGGAAATGGTTTCCGCCACAATCAGCGTCAGCCACATCAGCCCCAGCGCAAAACGGATCCCGACCATAATGGAGGGCAGGGCGCCGGGCAGCATCACCTGCGTAAAAAGGCGCCAGCCGGAGAGTCCGTAGCTGCGCGCCATCTCCACCAGGCCGCGATCGATATTGCGGATGCCGTGAAAAGTATTGAGGTAAACCGGAAACAGCGTGCCGAGCGCCACCAGAAAAATTTTGGCCGCCTCGTCAATGCCGAACCATAGAATCACCAGTGGGATCAGCGCCAGATGCGGAATATTGCGCAGCATCTGCACCGAGGTATCCAGCAGTCGCTCGCCCCAGTGGGAGGCGCCGGCAATCAGGCCCAGCGCCAGGCCAATCGCGCCGCCGATGGCAAAGCCGGTTAGCGCGCGCCAGCTACTGATCGCCAGATGTTGCCACAGCTCGCCGCTGGCGCTGAGACGCCAGAACGTCAGCACCACGCTTTGCGGCGCCGGTAAAATCCGCGTGGAAAGCCAGCCGGTTTGCGAGGCGATTTGCCAGCTGGCCAGCAGCAGTACCGGCAGCAGCCAGGGCACCAGCGGATGACGTGAACGCAATTTTATGCACATCGGCGTTACCTCAGCTTTGCGACACTTTTTGCGGTGCGAAATCATTGGCCACCGCCTCGCCATGCGCCTGCACCTGACGCGGCGCAGGGATCGCCGGCACGGCCAAATCCAGATGCGGGAACAGCAGCTCGCCTACGCGGTACGCCTCTTCCAGATGCGGATAGCCGGAGAGGATAAAGGTTTCAATGCCGAGATCGGCATACTCCTGCATGCGTGCCGCCACCGTCGGCCCATCGCCCACCAGCGCCGTTCCGGCGCCGCCGCGCACCAGACCTATGCCCGCCCACAGGTTAGGGCTGATTTCCAGCCGATCGCGTCGGCCCTGATGCAGCGCCGCCATGCGTTGCTGACCGACCGAGTCGGTGCGCGCCAGCGCCGCCTGCGCTTTGGCGATAGTGGCGTCGTCCAGATGTGAAATTAATCGCTCCGCCGCCTGCCAGGCTTCGCTGTTGGTTTCACGCACGATAACGTGCAGGCGAATGCCAAAGCGTACCTGACGCCCCTGCACCGCCGCCTTTGCCCGTACCTGTTCAATTTTCTCTTTGACCAGCGCCGGCGGTTCGCCCCAGGTCAGATAGACATCCACCTGTTCCGCGGCCAGATCCTGCGCCACCGGCGAGGAGCCGCCGAACCACAGCGGCGGACGTGGCTGCTGCACCGGTTTGAACATCAGCCGGGCGCCGCGAACCTGCAGATAGTCACCCTGATAATCCACGGTTTCGCCTTCCAGCACGCGGCGCCAGATGCGGGTGAATTCGGCCGACTCCGCGTAGCGCTCGGTGTGATCGAGGAAAACGCCGTCGCCCGCCAGCTCCTCTGGATCGCCGCCGGTCACCAGATTAAACAGCGCGCGGCCGTTGGAAAGCCGATCTAAGGTCGCTGCCTGGCGCGCCGCCTGGGTGGGCGAAATGACGCCAGGACGTAGCGCTACCAGAAAGCGCAGCCGCTGCGTCACCGGAATCAGCGAGGCGGCCACCAGCCAGGCATCCTCACAGGAGCGGCCGGTCGGGATCAGCACGCCGCCGAAGCCTAAACGATCCGCCGCCTGGGCGATCTGTTGTAAATAGCTGTGGTCAACCGGGCGTGCGCCTTCCGCTGTACCGAGATAGTGACCGTCGCCATGGGTGGGTAAAAACCAGAATACGGATAACGCCATGCTATTTCTCCTTACTCACTGAACGGTTGCGCCGCGCCAGATATGGCTGGCAACGTCGAGCTTCACGGGAAGCAGATGATTTTGATAAAAGAGGTCTGCGGTGTGCTGCTGCGCCTGAACGGTCGCCTCTGCCACCGGCGAGATGCGGGTTGGCGGACGGTGATCGAGATAACTGCTGATGACGCTTTCAGGCAATCCCATACTTTGTGCCAGCAGTTGGGTGCTTTGCGCGCGTTGGCTCTGCGTGAGCGCATCCGCCTGGCTGAAAATATCCAGCACCGACTGAATAAAATCGCCGTGCGCCTGCGCATAGCTGCGGGTTGCCAGATAAAAGGATCCGGTCAGATTGAGCTGACTGCCATCGGTAAGAACACGGACGTCGCCATGCTGGAGCGCGGCTGAGTAATAGGGATCCCAGATCGCCCAGGCATCAACATTGCCTTGCTGAAAGGCGGCGCGCGCATCGGCGGGCGTCAGCCATACCGGCTGAATATCCTGAAAACTCAGGCCCGCTTTTTGCAGCGCCCGCAGCAGCAGATTATGCGAACTGGAACCTTTCTGCAGTGCGACCTTGTGGCCTTTCAGATCGGCTACGGTTTTAATCGCGCTGTTGGCCGGAACCAGAAGGACTTCCGCCTTCGGCTTGGGCGGCTCGGCGCCGACGTAGAGCAAATCGGCGCCTGCTGCCTGAGCAAACAGCGGTGGAATATCGCCGGTGCTGCCAAGATCGATGCTGCCGACATTAAGCGCTTCGAGCATCTGCGGGCCGGCAGGAAATTCTACCCAGCGGATCTGCGTATGAGGATAGCGTTGCTCCAGCAGATGATGCGCCTTAGCCAGCACCATGCTGACGGAGCCTTTTTGGTAACCAATTCGAATCGCGGTCGGATCCTGGCTGGCGGCCTGCAATGCAGTGCTTATGCTTAACAGCGTTAGCAACAGGGCGCTGGCGAGGCGACGGGAAAGTGTTGTCATTCCTTTCTCCCTATACCGCTTGCGCCAGGCGCACTTCGCGCTGCTGCAAAGCATAATAAAAGGTCGCCAGCGCATCATTCAGGCGCGTATTCAGCAGATCGCTGAGTTCCGGCTGGCGATCGTAATGGGCAATCTGACTGTCATCGGCGAAGACGCCATGCAATATTTCCTGAGCCTTCAGCGCGCTCAACACCGGCTTCAGCGCGTAATCCACCGCCAGCATATGAGCCACGGTGCCGCCCGTGGCCAGCGGCAATACCACCTTATGTTCCAGCGCGCGTTCCGGCAGTAAATCAAGCAGGGTTTTCAGCGCCCCGGAAAACGAGGCTTTATAAATTGGCGTGGAGACAACGACGCCGTCCGCACCGGCTAAATCCTCTTTTAACGCCAGCAGTGCCGGAGAATCAAAGCGCGCATAAAGCAGATCTTCCGGGCGGAAGTTATGCAGGTTCCAGGGAATTACCTCCACGCCGCGCTGCTCAAGACGATGCTGGCTGACGGTTAATAAAGCGGTAGATCGTGAAGGAAAACGTGGACTTCCCGCCAGAGTAATAACGCGCATAGCTGCTCCTTATAACTAATAGTTATCGATTAATCTTAATTGAGAACTTATAGCTTTATCCTGACAGAGCAGGCGCCATCGCTTAAATGATTTATCCAACAATCAAAAGCTGTTTTTGCGCTAAGGCAGAACGTTGCGGGCAAAAAAGAGGTTTACTGAGGTGCCGGTTTAACATTTCTGGCTTTTTATGGCAGTTATGCCGGATAATACCGCTCCGTTTGCCACCGGGAATTCAGGAGAGTCCATGTTTTACCCCCTCGCACGTAAAGCCTTATTCCGCCTCGACGCCGAACATGCTCATGAACTGACGCTGCAACAGTTGCGCCGCATTGGCGGCACGCCGCTGGAAGGCTTAATTCGTCAGCGTCTGCCTGCGCGTCCGGTTAAATGTATGGGATTGAACTTTAAAAATGCCCTTGGCCTGGCGGCCGGACTGGATAAAAACGGCGAATGTATTGATGCTTTCGGCGCGATGGGCTTCGGTTTTGTCGAAGTCGGCACGGTAACGCCACGCCCGCAGGCGGGAAATGATAAGCCGCGCTTATTTCGTCTGATTGAAGCGGAAGGGATTATTAATCGGATGGGATTTAATAATCTCGGCGTAGATCAATTAGTTGAAAACGTAAAGCGAGCCAGCTTTAACGGCGTGCTGGGGATCAATATTGGTAAAAATAAAGATACGCCGGTTGAGCAGGGCAAAGAGGATTATTTGACCTGTATGGAAAAGGTTTATCCTCACGCCGGATATATTGCCGTCAATATTTCCTCGCCGAATACGCCGGGATTAAGAACGCTGCAATATGGTAAGGCGCTGGATGATTTGCTGATGGCAATAAAAGCACAGCAGAAATTACTGGAAAAGCGCCACCTGAAATATGTTCCTGTTGCGGTAAAAATTGCGCCAGACCTTTCTGAAGATGAATTGGTGCAAATTGCCGATAGCCTGGTCCGTCATCAAATTGACGGCGTTATCGCGACCAATACCACGCTCGATCGTTCGCTGGTCAGCGGCCTGAAATATAGTGAAGAAACGGGCGGTCTGAGTGGACGACCGGTACAGCTGCGCAGCACCGAAGTGATTCGCCGTCTGGCGCAGGAGCTGCAGGGAAAATTACCGATTATTGGCGTAGGCGGGATTGATTCGCTGGTCGCGGCGCGGGAAAAAATAGCGGCTGGCGCCACGCTGGTGCAAATTTATTCCGGCTTTATTTATAAAGGCCCCGATTTAGTAAAAGAGATTGTGACTCATCTCTGACCTTTCCCGAAGAATCCGGCCGGGGGCTTTTAATCTGTTTCTGGCTGGTTTATATTTTGTGCATTCCTTGTTCACTTCAGGAAACTTATTATTCGCGGCAGGTTAATTACTTTTCGTGCCGTGTCTGATGCCGGTTGATTTGCCAGCTAACAATAAATCGGCCTGAATTTTGCAACCCTCAACTGTAGTAAGGCAAACCATGAAGATAAAACCTGACGACCAGTGGCGTTGGTTTTTCGATGCAGAGCAGGATCGTATGATGCTCGACTTAGCGAATGGTATGCTGTTTCGCTCCCGTTTCCCCCGTAAAATGCTGACCCCGGATGCCTTTAATGCAGCCGTTTTTAGCGTTGACGACGCGGCGCAGTTTTATACCTGGCAGGAGAGCTGCCGCGAAACGTCGCTCAGCGACGACCGCTGCGCTGAGCTGCTGTTAAACGCGCTGGTGGCTTATCGCTTTCTGAAACCGTTGATGCCGAAAAGCTGGCACTTTCGCATTTGCCAGCGACATCACTGGCAGCCGGGCGAAAGCGACCTGGTGACGGTGACGCTGGAAGAGAGCGGCGAAGAAGCAAGAATGCTGGTTATCGAGGCGGGAGAAAATGCCGCTCTTTGCGTGCTCGCCCAGCCGCAGCTGCAGCTGGCCGGTAAAACGATGATGCTGGGCGATGCGATTAAAATCATGCATGACCGCCTGCAGCCGTGGCATGCCGAGCAGGAGCAGCGTTACGCCCAGGCGGGCTAACGCGCCGGCCCGGTCTTTTATGCCAGTTCAATATCGCTGTCGGGAATGCAGCTACAGCTAAGAATGGTGCCGTCGTCGCGGATGGCATCCTGCTTCAGCGCTTTTACTTTGCCGGAAACCAGCTGCATTTTACAGCTGCCGCACAGGCCGGCGCGGCAGGAGTAGGGGATGCGCTGGCCCTGTAACTCCAGCTGCTCCAGCAGTATCTGCTGGTTATTGCCGTTGAAGGCATTGCCGCGATAGCGAATAGTGACCGCTTTTTCCGCCTCGTTCTTTACCTGCAGCGTCTCAACGACCTGACCGGCGCCATACTGGCGCGGCGGCTGCGTTGCCATCAGCTCCAGCACATCGCCGACCCGTATCACGCCACTGTTGCATGCCACTAAATTCAACCCAAAATCAACGTCGCCGCTGCCATCTTGCGCACTGCGAAAACCTTGCATCGTTTTCAGTGGCTCGCCGTCAGGATGTTTTCTGCCGCGCTCCGGGCCTATGGTGGTAAAGATACAACGGCTGCAGGGCCTGGCGACCTCGAACTCGACTTCGCCGATGCGTACGCGCGACCAGCTGTCTTCTTCCCAGGCGCGCGCGCCGGTAACGGCAATATTAGGGCGAAACTGCTCCAGACGAATGCTGGCCGGACAGCGCTGTTGCAGATCGGTAAGGGAAGCTTCGTTAACCAACAAAAAAGGATAGCCGTCGGCAAAGCCAAGCGGCACGTCAGGACGACGCTTCACCCGGCGCGTCATTTCCGGGCCGGTCCAGCGTAGCTGTACCGGAACCGGGAAGAAACCGCTCAGCCAGTCGTTAATCGGCTGCGGTGCGATACGCGCCGTAAAGTGATTACCCCATACCTCTGTTTCCGCCTCCTGCGGCTGGAAATCGGCAAAGCGCAGGGTGGCGCTACTGTTATCCGGCGCCTGTAGCCAGATCCCGTCCGGGATCAGCGCCGGAATAAACTGCACCAGCTGCGGATACTGCCGCGCGGTAATAAAGGTGCCATCCAGCGTTGTCAGCATAAACAGGCGATCAAAAGCCAGTCCGCTTTCGCGTACCTGAGCATGTGAGAGTTGAAGTCCGCGCATTGATTTGACCGGGTGAATAAACAGACGTGACAGAACGATCATAGGGCTCTCCATGCAGGGCTGACGATGACAACCGGAATGTGCGGTTAAAGGAAGCTAACTTTATGACATGCGGCACTGATTAGCTATAATGCGCAACAATTTTCCTAATACTGTAAGTGACGATATGAATTCTCTGTTTGCCAGTACGGCGCGTGGGCTCGAAGAGCTGTTAAAGAGTGAACTGGAAGCGCTGGGGGCGCAGGACCTACAGGTTGTTCAGGGCGGCGTACATTTTCAGGGAGACGATCGTTTAATGTATCGCAGCCTGCTGTGGAGCCGTCTGGCCTCGCGCATTCTGCTGCCGCTGAGTGAATGCGCTGTCTACAGCGATCTTGACCTCTATCTGGGCGCCCAGGCAATCGACTGGACCAACCTGATTGACGGCACCTTTGCCGTGCATTTTAGCGGCACCAACGAGGCGATTCGCAACAGCCAGTTCGGCGCGTTAAAGGTTAAGGATGCGATCGTCGATAGCTTCACCCGTAAAAATCTCCCGCGCCCGGATGTCGATCGTGAGCAGCCGGACGTACGCATTAACGTCTGGCTGAATAAAGATACCGCCAGCATCGCGCTCGATCTCAGCGGAGAAGGGATGCACCAGCGCGGCTATCGTCAGCAAACCGGCCTGGCACCGATGAAAGAGAACCTGGCTGCGGCCACGGTACTGCGTTCCGGCTGGCAGCCTGGCACGCCGCTGCTCGATCCGATGTGCGGTTCCGGTACGCTGCTGATTGAAGCAGCGCTGATCGCCAGCGATCGCGCACCGGGCCTGAACCGTCGCAACTGGGGTTTTACCGGCTGGAAGGCACATCAGCCTGAGTTATGGCGTGAACTGATTGATGAAGCGCAAACCCGCGCGCGCGCAGGCGTTACGCAAACCACCTCGCGCTTCTTTGGTTACGATAATGACGAACGCGTGCTGGAGCGCGCGCGCGGTAACGCCCGTCGCGCTGGCGTCGCCGATCTGTTTACTTTTGCCGTGCAGGATGTGGCCCAGCTGCGCAATCCGCTGCCGCAGGGGCCGACCGGTACCGTCATCAGCAACCCGCCTTACGGTGAGCGTCTGGAGAGCGAACCGGCGCTGATTGCGCTGCACAGCCTGCTGGGACGCGTAATGAAAAGCCAGTTCGGCGGCTGGAATCTGTCGCTGTTTAGCGCCTCGCCCGATCTGCTGAGCTGTTTGCAGCTGCGCGCCGCTCGCCAGTTTAAGGCGAAAAACGGCCCGCTGGATTGCGTACAGAAAAACTATCAGCTGGCGGCGACCAGCGGCGACGGCGTACCGGCGCAGATAGCGGAAGATTATGCCAACCGCCTGAAAAAGAACATGAAGAAGCTGGATAAATGGGCGCGCCAGGAGGGCATTGAATGCTACCGCCTGTACGATGCCGATCTGCCGGAATATAACGTTGCCGTCGATCGCTATGCTGACTGGGTAGTGATTCAGGAGTACGCGCCGCCGAAAACCATCGATGCGATGAAGGCGCGCCAGCGTCTGTTTGATGTGATCAGCGCGACGCTGACGGTGCTGGAACTGCCGGCAAACCGCCTGGTACTGAAAACGCGTGAAAAACAGAAAGGCAAAAGCCAGTACCAGAAGCTGGGCGAGAAGGGCGAATATTTTGAAGTTCGCGAGTTTAACGCCCGTTTTTGGGTCAATCTCACCGACTATCTGGATACCGGTCTGTTTATCGATCATCGTCTGGCGCGCCGTATGCTGGGCCAGATGAGCAAGGGCAAGGATTTCCTGAATCTGTTTGCCTATACCGGCAGCGCCAGCGTGCATGCCGGACTGGGCGGTGCGCGTTCCACCACTACCGTGGATATGTCGCGCACCTATCTGGAGTGGGCGGAGCGCAATATGCGTCTGAACGGCCTGAGCGGACGTCAGCACCGGCTGATGCAGGCGGACTGCCTGAGCTGGCTGCGTGAAAGCCATGAGCAGTTCGATCTGATTTTTATCGATCCGCCGACCTTCTCTAACTCAAAACGTATGGAAGAGAGCTTTGATGTCCAGCGCGATCACCTGCAGCTGATGCGCGATCTGAAGCGCCTGCTGCGCGCCGGCGGCACCATTATGTTCTCGAATAACAAGCGCGGTTTTAAAATGGATCACGAGGGGCTGGCCACGCTTGGCCTGCGCGCTCAGGAGATCACCGCCAAAACGCAGTCGCAGGATTTTGCCCGCAACCGTCATATTCATAACTGCTGGCTGATTACGCACGCCGGTAAGGAATAAGCTGTATGTCACTGATTAGTATTCACAACGCATACCTTTCGTTCAGCGATGCGCCGCTGCTGGATCATGCTGAATTGCATATTGAAGAGAACGAGCGCGTTTGTCTGGTAGGGCGCAACGGCGCCGGTAAATCCACGCTGATGAAAATTATCAACGGCGAACAGCCGCTTGATGATGGCCGCATTATCTATGAGCAGGATTTAGTGATTGCGCGTTTGCAGCAGGACCCGCCGCGCAATATCGCCGGTACGGTTTATGATTTCGTTGCCGAAGGCGTAGCGGAACAGGCGGAGCATCTGAAAGCCTACCACGCGATTTCGCACGTGGTGATGAACGATCCCAGCGAAAAAAATCTTAATGAGATGGCGCGTCTGCAATCACTGCTGGATCACCATAATCTGTGGCAGCTGGAGTCGCGCATCAATGACGTGCTGCAGCAAATCGGCCTGCAGCCGGAAGTCGAGCTGTCGTCGCTTTCCGGCGGCTGGCTGCGTAAAGCGGCGCTGGGACGCGCATTGGTCAGCAATCCGCGCGTTTTAATGCTGGATGAGCCGACCAACCACCTGGATATTGAAACCATCGACTGGCTGGAAACCTTCCTGAAAACCTTCCAGGGCAGCATCGTGTTTATTTCCCACGACCGTTCCTTTATTCGCAATATGGCGACGCGCATTGTCGATCTCGATCGCGGCAAGCTGGTTTCCTGGCCGGGCGATTACGATAAATATCTGGAAGGCAAAGAAGAAGCGCTGCGCGTAGAAGAGATGCAGAACGCTGAATTCGACCGCAAGCTGGCGCAGGAAGAGGTCTGGATCCGTCAGGGCATCAAAGCGCGCCGCACCCGTAACGAAGGCCGCGTACGTGCGCTGAAAGCGCTGCGTCGTGAGCGCTCCGAGCGCCGTGAAGTGATGGGCAAAGCGCAGATGCAGGTGGAAGAGGCGACGCGCTCCGGCAAAATCGTCTTTGAGCTGGAGAATGTTAACTACAGTATCGGCGATCGTACGCTGGTGCGAGATTTCAGTGCGCAGGTGCAGCGCGGCGATAAGATCGCGCTGATCGGCCCGAACGGCTGCGGTAAAACCACGCTGCTGAAACTGATGTTGGGTCAGCTGAAAGCGGACAGCGGCCGCGTACACAGCGGCAGCAAGCTGGAAGTTGCCTATTTCGATCAGCATCGCGCCATTCTTGATCCCGATCGCACGGTCATGGATAACCTTGCCGAAGGTAAGCAGGAAGTGATGGTCAACGGCAAGCCGCGCCACGTTCTTGGTTATTTGCAGGAGTTCCTGTTCCATCCAAAACGGGCAATGACGCCGGTACGGGCGCTTTCCGGCGGCGAGCGCAACCGTCTGCTGCTGGCGCGTCTGTTCCTGAAGCCCAGCAATCTGTTGATTCTTGATGAGCCGACCAATGATCTGGATGTGGAAACCCTGGAACTGCTGGAAGAGCTGATCGATGGCTATCAGGGAACCGTGCTGCTGGTCAGCCACGATCGTCAGTTTGTCGATAATACCGTTACCGAATGCTGGATTTTCGAAGGCAACGGCGAAATTGGCGCCTTTGTCGGCGGCTATCACGATGCGCAGCAGCAGCGTGCCGCCTCACGGCCAAACCGCGCCGCGCCGGTGAAAGCGCAGCCAGAAAAAGCAGCGAAAAGCGAGCCGGTGAAAGAAGCAAAACCGTCCGGCGCCAAACTGAGCTATAAATTACAGCGCGAGCTGGATTTACTGCCCCAGCAGCTGGAAACGCTGGAAACCCAGATCGAGCAGCTGCAGGCGCAGATGGCGGACGCCAGTTTCTTTAGTCAGCCGCATGAAAAGACACAGCCGGTAATCAATGCGTTAGCTGAGGCGGAGCAGCAGCTGGAAAGCGCTTTTGAACGCTGGGAATACCTTGAATCGCTGAAAAACGGCGGCTGAAATCGGGAGTAGCTATGTGTTCATCTGAACACCCGCAACGCTGGATGCTTTGTCCCCAGTGCGATCTGATGACGCAGCTGCCATCGATCGCTGTCGGGCAGAAAGCCAGCTGCCCGCGCTGCCACACCACGTTAACCGCTAACTGGAGCGAGCCGCGCAAGCGGCCCTCCGGCTACGGGCTGGCCGCGCTGTTTATGCTGTTGCTCGCTAACCTGTTTCCTTTCGTCAATATGCAGGTCTCCGGCCTGAGCAGCGAAATCACGCTGATGGAAATTCCCGGCGTGATGGTTTCCGAGGATTACGCCAGCCTGGCAACGCTGTTTATGCTGTTTGTTCAGGC
>Ga0209463_1000486_pt1 | contig 30671 bp, 39 predicted proteins | sample AgamicMgSfrz_FD_187169 | JGI IMG/M metagenome (GOLD analysis project Ga0209463, IMG submission 187169) | Agave microbial communities from Guanajuato, Mexico - Mg.Sf.rz (SPAdes) (version 2) | ecosystem: Host-associated > Plants > Phyllosphere > Phylloplane/Leaf | place: Guanajuato, Mexico...
CTAGATGGCTTGGTTCATTTATTCATAAGAAACTTACGTCAAAATAATGTGAGAGAGGTGTGAAGGGGATATGGTTCAAATGCTAGCAGAAAAAAAAGAGATTGCAGCAAAAAAGGCTCCACTTCAAGCGGAACAGATTTTACAGGTGCAGGATTTAAGCATTTATTATGATGAAAAAAGAGCGGTCAATCACATTTCATTTGAAATTGAGAAAAACGCAATTACCGCATTAATTGGCCCATCTGGCTGCGGGAAATCAACCTTTTTACGCAGCATTAACCGCATGAACGACTTGATCCCAGGTGCGAGAAGTGAAGGGGCGATCATGTACGAAGGGCTCAATATTTTGGATGACCGCATTAATGTGGTGAATTTACGAAGAGAAATCGGCATGGTTTTCCAAAAACCAAACCCATTTCCTAAATCGATCTACAATAACATTACCCATGCGTTAAAGTATGCGGGGGAAAAAAGAAAATCAGTGCTTGATGATGCGGTAGAGGAAAGCTTAACAAAAGCGGCACTTTGGGATGAGGTCAAAGATCGTCTGCACCGCTCGGCTTTATCATTATCCGGCGGTCAGCAGCAGCGCCTTTGTATTGCCCGTACACTTGCGATGAAGCCCAGCGTTCTATTATTAGATGAACCCGCTTCTGCCCTAGATCCGATCTCAAATGCCAAAATTGAAGAGTTATTATCAGAGTTGAAAAATGATTATTCGATCGTCATTGTGACACACAACATGCAGCAAGCGTTACGTGTATCTGATCATACGGCCTTTTTCCTGAACGGTGATCTAGTAGAATATGATGTCACTGAACGTATTTTTACACGTCCTGCGCAGCAAAAAACAGAAGACTATATCAATGGTCGATTTGGATAAGGCGGGTGGATTTTGATGAATGCAGTAGCAACTGAAATAGCCAAAAAAGAAGTGTTTCGTGTAAATGATATGAACCTTTGGTACGGACAGCATCACGCCCTGAAGCATATTGATTTAGACATTAGAGAGCATGAAGTCACAGCAATTATCGGTCCGTCCGGCTGCGGAAAGTCAACGTTTATCAAGACCTTAAATCTCATGGTCAAAACAGTGCCAGGTGTGAAAATCACCGGAGACATGATGTATAACGGGGACAATATTTTAAAAGGCCGTGTTGATCTAGTGGAACTGCGTAAAAACGTCGGGATGGTTTTTCAAAAAGGAAACCCATTCCCTCAATCTATCTTTGATAATGTCGTCTACGGGCCAAGAATTCACGGGGTGAAGAGCAAGCAGCAATTGAAAGAAATCGCTGAAAAAGCGCTTCGTGATGTTGCCCTTTGGGATGAAGTGAAAGATCGATTAAGCGCGCCTGCACTAGGTCTTTCCGGCGGTCAGCAGCAGCGTCTTTGTATCGCAAGAGCCATTGCCACAAGCCCAGACATTTTACTAATGGATGAACCAACTTCTGCGCTTGATCCTGTTTCAACATTAAAGATCGAAGAATTAATCATGAAACTAAAAGAGAAATACACGATTGCTATTGTGACGCATAATATGCAGCAAGCAGCAAGGGTATCAGACCGAACAGCGTTCTTCTTGATGGGCGAGCTTGTTGAGGTAAATGATACGAATGTGATGTTCTCAGAGCCAAATGATCAAAGAACAAATGATTATATATCAGGACGATTTGGGTAATTAAAAACCCCCTGGAGGTCAATGCCGCCAGGGGGTTTTTGTTGTTATTTTGTTAAGGCTTTGACGATTTGCTTGAACGTCATCCCTGTTTTTAAATTGAATTTGCCTGCACGAATTTCTTTATGGTAGCCGGCGTCAATCACGTAATCATTAAAATCTTTAGACGAGTTGATGATGCCGTCCTTTTCAAGCATGTCTGAAACATCACTTGTGCTCATCCCGTTTTTAATGACGAATTTGACCGATTTGCCTTTAGGCTTGTCCGATGTTTCTTTATCGTTCTTAGAATCGCCGTCTTCATTTGCCTTCAGTGCTTTTTCTTTATAATCAAGAAGCTGCTGATATGTTTCACGGCTGACGGAGACTTCTTTTTTAGAGTCTAAATAGTTTTTCACATCAGTGTCTGTTACTTTCGCTGCGAGCGTTTCTTTTGTTGTTGTATCAGCAGCCGCTTCATCTTTTCCAGTGAGGAAAAAAACGATCGCCAGAACACCAGTTGCAAGAATCATACCTGCCGCAAACGTTTGGATGCTTTTTTTCGTCATACAAGCACCTTCTCATTGTCTTTAATGATCATGTTGACCTCATCTACAGATACATGCTCAGCGCGCGCAATGGCCTCAGGAGACATGCCATTTTGATGCTTTGAAATGATTTGTCTTGCGATAGATGGATCAATTTCTGAATGTTTGCGGACGACAATGTTTGTTTCAAGCAATTCTTCTTCAAGAACCTTCATTTTCTTTTTCAGTTTATAGATTTCTTGCATTGCAGATAGTTGAAGTGTTTCAAGTTCCTGCTCGACTTCTTTAATCGGTTCTCTTTGAAAATATGAGAATGCGATCAGTACGATACTGACAACAAGCAATCCGATAATTGCAATTTCCATGTTTCATCACCTTTTATTCATATTTTAATGCTGAAAGCCATAAAAAGCTTTCATGATTGTTTCAGACAGTTTTCGACCCTTCTTTTTTATACCATAAAAAAGCTAGTTTCAAAAGGAATTGCTGAAAAAATCACCTTTTTTTCATCTTTTTTCTTTTTATATGTAAAACGAGTATGAAAACCTTGCCCGCTGTCAAAATATAAGAGGCAGTTGTGGGGAAAAGAGGGATTCTCATGTATACAGTACGACAAAGATTGAGGTTTTATAGGGGAGCAGGCCATTTTTCATGAAATAACCGTGCGATAATGAAATTGGTGAAAAAACATTCTAGCATTCCTAAGCTAGAAGTGGTATTATAATTAGGTCTGAATGTGAATTGATTTTAGTTTGGAGGGAAAAACATGCGCGTAAATATTACTCTAGCTTGCACTGAATGCGGTGAGCGTAACTATATTACTAAAAAGAATAAGCGAAACAATCCAGATCGCGTTGAATTCAAAAAGTATTGCTCACGTGATAAAAAACAAACTTTACATCGTGAAACAAAGTAAGCAGCAGGGAATTTTCCTGCTGTTTTTTTATGATGGGAGATGATCTGTGTGAAAAAGGAACTTCGCCTTCAAACATTAGCCAAGCTGGATCAGATGAGTGCTGAGGAATTCAAGCGAAGCACCGCTTTACTTTATGAGCGCTTGTTTCAACTGTCAGCATGGAAACAAGCGGATACGGTTGCACTCACCATGTCTAGAGGAAAAGAGGTACCGACAATGCCTCTAATTGAAAAAGCATGGCAGGAGGGGAAGACCGTATGTGCACCCACCTGTTTTCCAGAAACAAAAGAGATGACGTTTTATGAATATACACCGGAAACGAAGATGATATCCCGCTACTTTGGGCTATCGGAGCCAGATCCTCTGGCGTCGGCCGCTGTCCATAAAGAATTAATCGATTTGATCATTGTGCCTGGGGTGTGCTTTGATCGACAAGGTTACCGAATTGGATATGGGGGCGGCTATTATGACCGCTACTTAGCTGACTATCACGGTGAAACGCTTGCCCTTTGCTTGACTGTACAGCAAACCGAGCATATTCCGGCTGAAACGCACGACATCCCGGTCTCAATCATGGTCAGTGAGAAAGGTACCATATATCCAAAATAAAAGTCCGCCGCTTATACGTAAGAACGGGCTTTTTGTGTTGAGCGAAGGTGCTTGTTTGTGATCAAAAGCCACATGAACGATAGCGATCATTAAAAGGAACGATTTAAAGCGATAAAAATGATGATTCATGCATAAACAAATCCTATTTATGCCACGATACGAACATAGGAGGGAATATGATGAATAAAATGATTTGGAGCATTGTGTTCACACTATTTGCATTCGTTCTCGTGCAAAACCGTTATCGGCTCATGAATTTGGTTTTAGGCCAAAATCAAGTCCGACACTTTTTGATTAAATGGTTGATGAAAATCCCATATTTTCGGACGAAATTTATTCGCCAAGCATTCTAATCCCGCAAAAGCCGGGATTTTTTTGTTTAGAAATGCGGATAAGACCGATTCTTGCTATAATAATGTAAAAAATGGAGCGCGAATGTATGAATGTCATAGATAGTTTATTTTGGCGAGTTGTTGATGAACTAAGACAAAAGGGATACGAGATGATTCAAAGTCCGTACCCAGAAGTTGAAATATTTTTTGAAGCACCACGAAACTCAGGTTATGACCTCATCCGTCTATATAGAAAAGATGTGAATTTCAGGCAGGAAATCGTTCGAGATATCGTGGAGCAAACATATCGGATCAATCAGCTGAGAGAAGCTATGCGTAAACGATCTCTTCATCTCCTGCAGCTGCAATTTACAGCTGATGTTCCAGTAGATGATTGGGAAGACCTAAACGGTCAGCCGCAAAAAGAGAATAAGGTGACAGTTACTCCTGTGTTACTGAATGCAGACGCGCTTCAAAACGATGTAAACGAACTGCAAAAATGGCTGAATACATCGCTTGCAGTTGATGTAGAAGAAGCGAAGAGAGACACAGATGAGGATGCAATGCAGCTTAAAAGGAACGTGCTCCAGGCATTTGATGATCAGGAAAAGCAGCGTGAACGAGAACGGGCCGTGTTTCAAAATGGCAGGCCCATTTTGACCTACTTGCTGATCGCTGTTCAAGTGGTGATGTTTCTTTTACTTGAGCTGTCTGGCGGAAGTACCAATACGGCAACTTTAACAGCATTTGGTGCTAAAAATAATGTGCTGATTTTAGAGGGTGAATGGTGGCGTTTGATGACACCAATGTTTTTACATATTGGCTTGACGCACTTACTCTTTAATACTTTTGCTCTTTGGTCCGTTGGAGCGGCTGTTGAGAGAATTTATGGTTCGGGAAGATTTTTGCTCATCTATTTGATTTCCGGCATTTTTGGCTCCATAGCAAGCTTTGTGTTTAATACGGCAATTGCAGCCGGCGCATCTGGCGCGATCTTTGGCTGCTTAGGTGCACTGTTATATTTAGCCATCTCAAATCGAAAGCTTTTCTTTCGGACGATGGGGACAAATATTATTGTCATTATTCTCATCAACCTAGGAATAGGCTTCACTGTAGCAGGTATTGATAACGCAGGGCATCTTGGCGGACTGGTTGGCGGTTTTTTCACTGCATTAGCAGTCCGTCTGCCTAAACAGATCCAGCCTGTCAAAATGCTTCTTGCAAGTGCTGCTTTGCTCTTTATTGGCGGTTTTGGATTGTATACAGGGTTTCATTCTGACGATCAAAAGGAAGCAGCGGCAACAAGTGAGGCAACGAGTTTATTTGATGAGAAAAAGTATAGCGAAGCAAGTGAACGACTAGAGGAATATGTGCATGAAAAAGATGCATCAGCTGAGGCACTTCATATCTATGCACTATCGGAAGCGCAGCAGGGCCGCCTTGATAAGGCCATTCAATTTTTACAAAAGTCGCTTGAAAAAGATCCAGATGATCCAAATAAACTGTATCATTTATCGTTGGTATTCGTAGAAAAAGGAGAGACAGCGAAAGCAGAGGAACTATTAGAGAAAGCGTTAAAACAGGATCCTCAAAATGATCAACTTTTAAAGCTGAAACAATATATCGAAAATAGTCAAACACGTTGAATGACTTGACTGAAAGCGCATTTATGAATACGCTTATCCTATCTGTTGATGAGAAGAAATGGTGGAAACAATGAAAACGTTATATGATGTACAGCAGCTGCTCATGAGATTTGGAAATTATGTGTATTTCGGAGATCGTGAAGTAGAATTAGAATTTATGGCAGACGAAATGAAGGAAATGTATACATCGGGCATTATTGACCGGACCGAATGGTCAAACGCAATGTCGATTCTTCAAATGGAGCTAGCCAAATTAAATCGAAAAACAATGTGAAGGTGGAGGGCATATGACAGGGGATTGGTTTGTAGGTATTGATCTTGGCGGTACGACAATTAAGCTTGCGTTCATTAATCTATATGGTGAAATTCAGCATAAGTGGGAGATTCCTACGGATAAATCCGGACAGACGATCACAGTCGATATTGCCAAATCAATTGACCATAAACTGGTTGAGATCAGTATGCCAAAATCAGCACTTATTGGAATCGGAATGGGTGCACCTGGACCTGTAGATAAAGTATCTGGAATCGTTTATAAAACAACGAATCTAGGCTGGACAAACTATCCCTTGAAAGATCACTTAGAGGCAGAGACGGGACTTCCATCTGTCATTGAAAATGATGCGAATATTGCTGCACTCGGTGAAATGTGGAAGGGTGCAGGCGATGGCGTAAAAAATATCCTGATGGTTACACTTGGAACGGGGGTTGGAGGCGGCATCATCGTCAACGGTGAAGTTGTTCAAGGGGAGACAGGTGCTGGCGGAGAAATTGGCCATATTTGTGCCGTTCCATTCCAAGGAGCACCTTGTAACTGCGGAAGAACAGGCTGTATTGAAACGATCGCATCTGCAACTGGTATCGTCCGGATTGCAAAAGATAAATTAGAAACCGAGCAGCATACATCTTCACTCGGCACGCTCACTTCGTTATCAGCAAAGAATGTATTTGAAGCGGCAGAAAACGGAGATGATCTTGCAATGCGTGTCGTAGAAGAAGTGACGACACATCTTGGATTTGTCCTTGCAAATCTTGCAAGTGCTTTAAATCCAACAAAAATTGTGATTGGCGGGGGTGTTTCAAAAGCAGGTGAGCTTCTTCGCAGTAAAGTAGAGCGCGTTGTGAAACAACATGCGTTTCCGCCTTGTGCAGATGATGTTGAAGTGGTGATTGCATCACTCGGAAACGATGCGGGTGTTATCGGCGGTGCATGGATGGCAAAAATCAAATGGCTGTCTTGAACAAAAAAGTCATAATGATGTCATTTTTATTAAAAAAAGCGATAGATAGGCATGAAATTGGATGTTTAGCATATTCATAAGTTTGTCATGAGGAAAAAGACATTGATTTTCCATCATATACAGGATAAGATATACTTTAGTTGTTTTTCTAGAAGCACCAATAATTAGGGCATATCTCTAATCTGGGTGCGTGCTTAGCATAAGGAGGTTACAATGCGAAAGAAAAAATTAAAGGCGATTTCATTTTTACTGATTGCGACATTGCTGATGTGGGTCAAAACCTATGTTATCTATAAATCTAGCTTCAATATTAAAATTGAAAATTTCATGCAGGAGTTTATCCTGTTTATTAATCCGCTTAGCTTTCTCTTGTTTATCTTCGGTATCGGTTTATTTTTCAAAGAAAAAAATCGCAATCGATATATCATCGTGACAAGCTTTATCCTGACATTCATTTTGTTAGCCAACATTGTGTTTTATCGATTCTATAGTGACTTTTTAACCATCCCCGTCCTATTTCAAACAAACAATATGGGTGACCTTGGGTCAAGTATTACCTCTTTAATTGAACCAGTCGATTTTCTGATGTTCGTTGATATCATCATTTTAATTTGGCTCTATAAAAAACAGCCTTCCTTTAGAACAGATGTCACCATTTCACGAAAAGAACGAGCAGCGTATTACTTATTTGTGGCAGCTACATTTTTCTTTAACCTTGGTTTAGCTGAAACAGAAAGACCAGAACTGCTTACTCGTTCATTTGACCGTGAGATGCTGGTGAAAAATATCAGCTTATATAACTTCCATATTTATGATGGGGTATTGCAATCGAAGCAGTCCGCCCAACGAGCTCTTGCTGACAGTAATAGCTTAACTGAAATTGAAAACTATGTAAGCGCAAATCAAACGGACCGTAATGAAAAGACATTTGGTCAAGCAAAAGGACGAAATGTCATTCTTGTATCACTTGAGTCTACACAGAGTTTCGTGATCAATGAAAAATTAAACGGGAAAGAAATTACTCCGTTTTTAAACAAATTGATCAAGAAGAGTTATAACTTTACTAATTTTTACCACCAAACAGGCCAAGGGAAAACATCTGACTCAGAGTTTATTGTAGATAATTCTCTTTATCCACTTGGAAGAGGGGCTGTGTTCTTCACAAATCCAAGCAATGAGTTTACAGCGACACCTGAGCTGTTAAAGGATGAGGGCTACCACTCTTCTGTTATTCATGCGAATAACAAAAGTTTTTGGAACCGCGACCTTATCTACGATAGCTTTGGTTACGACAAGTTCTTTGATATTAAATCATTTGATGTGAATGAAGAAAACTCAGTTGGCTGGGGACTGAAAGATGGTCCGTTCTTTGAGCAGTCCGCTGAATTAATGAAATCGATCCCGCAGCCTTTCTATACGAGATTGATTACATTAACGAACCATTTCCCTTTTGATTTAGATGAAGAAGATAAGCTCATTGATGAATATGATTCAAAGAGTAAAACGCTGAACAAGTACTTCCCTACAGTGCGTTATCAAGATGAGGCTCTTAAGCTTTTCTTTAAAAAGATGAAGGAAGTTGGGTTATACGATAACTCCATTTTTGTTTTATATGGGGATCACTACGGAATTTCTGAAAACCATAACGAAGCCATGGGACAATTTTTAAATAAAGAGATTACGCCATTTGAAGAAGTACAGCTTCAAAAAGTCCCGTTTGTTGTACACATTCCAGGGGTAACGGATCAACATCCAAAAGAAATTGATACGGTAGGCGGTCAGGTCGATATCCGACCAACTGTACTCAATCTTCTAGGAATTGATACAAGTAAACAAATTCAATTTGGTCATGACCTTTTATCGAAAGATACGAATGACTTTACAGTACTCCGTGATGGAAGCTTTATTACGAAGGACAGCATTTTTACAGATGGTGTTTGCTACAATAAAGAGACAGGCGAACCAACAGATGATAAAAAGGTGTGTCAGTCTTATGAAGAGAAGGCGAAGCAGGAGCTTCAATTCTCTGATCAAATTATCTACGGGGATCTCCTTAGATTTTATGATCGAAACAGCCTGGACCATTCACCATCCAAAAAAGAAGGTGAAACGGAGCTGAAAAAGGCGTCCTAATAGATGAAAAAACCTCTGCTATTTTTAGAAGCAGAGGTTTTCTTTTTTTGCCTGACGGTTCATATAGTATGAGAGGAGGGATGTAAATGAAGACAACGTCGTTTGGAAAAATTGTATGGCAGCTGGATGAAGCGGGAAAGGATGCTGTGGCAAAGCAGCTTGGTATTGGCAAAGTAGCTTTTCATTTATCCAATCAATCAAGCACTGATAACCTTCTTTTACCGGGATATAGACTTCCAGAAGGAGTCCATGTATTTGATTCGATAGGTGATGTGCAGAGATTTATTGCACCTTACAGACTGCAGCAATCCGATGATTGGATCAATGGAACATTTGAATATGATAGCACTCAATTAGAAGAAGAGCTGAGCCGCTTGAAAGCCGTATTTCCTTTTCTTCATATCAGCGTCATCGGCCATTCAGTGCTTGATATACCTATTTATGAGATCCGAACAGAGCCTGTTCAGCATTTACATTCAATTCATCTCAATGCCTCATTTCATGCAAATGAATGGATCACGACGTCTGTTTTATTAAAATGGTTGAAATCGCTTTGCTTAGCAGCGTCTGACCCGGTGCAAGCAAGACATTATGAAGCGGTCCATATCCTTCAGACCACCGCTTTATCCATCGTGCCAATGGTCAATCCAGATGGAGTGGATTTGGTTCGTAATGGACCGGAGTCACTAGGTCTTCATCGTGAAGAATTCACACTGCTAAACGGTGGATATTCCGATTACCGGGAATGGAAAGCAAATATTCGAGGGGTGGATTTAAACAATCAATTTCCTGCTTATTGGGAGATCGAGTACTATCGTCATCAGTCAAAGGCACCGTCCTACCGTGATTATCCTGGGCGCGAGCCATTAACAGAACCAGAAGCGAAAGCGATGGCAAATCTTGCGTTGCGAAAACGATTTGACCGGCTGATCGCTCTTCATACACAAGGAAAAGAGATCTATTGGGGTTTTCTTGGCCATGAGCCAGCCATCTCAAAAGAAACGGTCAAACGATTCGAACAAGTGAGCGGCTACAAACCGATCCAATATCTCGACAGCTATGCAGGTTATCGCGATTGGTTTATTTATCAATTTCATAATGAGGGCTATACAGTCGAACTTGGTCTAGGGAAAAATCCTCTTTCCATGGATCAATTTGATTCGATCTATGAAAAAACAAAGCGGCTTTTGTGGGAAGCGTGTAAGTGTTAAAAGCACCTGTCTGGTGCTTTTTCATATTCTGAGAAACAATCAATTGCTTATGGTCAATAAAAACAATGTTGAAGTAATTGACGAAGGCTTTCTTGTAAGCTATTGTGAAAGATGTGGATGTAAAAAAAAGGATATGATTTAGGGAGATGTCGACTATTGAGTGCTCAAAGCCTGTGGAGAAGAAATTTCACTTATCTATTTGTTTCTAAAATGTGCAAAATTACAGCTGATAGTTTATCTTTCAACACCATCTTGTGGCTTTTGGTACTAGGAGGGAAAGGAGCCATAGGGACAGCTTTTTTTATTGCGGTCAGCTTTGTTCCTCAAGCAATTGTTGGGCCATTTATTACGCCTATGATGAAGCCGCATCAATTGAAATTTTGGATGTGTTTTGCTGATTTAACACGAGGAGCGATTATTCTTGTGATCGTGGTCAGTTACTTTTATGGTTTCACACCATTAGTCCTCATCATTGGCTGTATGCTGCTGCATTCGGCGACAGGAGGCTCCTACGAACCGGCATCTGTATCGATTATTCCAAAGCTTGTCCATGAGGACCTCATACAAAAAGCGAATGCAACCGTCCAATCAGCAAGTCATGTAGTAAGACTTGTGACGGTCACGATTTGTGGTGTCATGATTGCATTTGTTGGGGTAGGTTATACAATGCTTGTAATCATTCCTCTTTACCTTTTGTCCGCTTTATTGGTGCTAATGATCTCATATCAAACAGAAGCCATCATCGATAAAGCCAAAAAAGGATTATCTTATGGCAGAAGATTAATTCGAGGTTTTTCACTTGTTAGAAGCCATCATATTTTATTTCCATTAGCGATTTTTTGTGTCTGCTCAAACTTTGCTGCGGCACCATGGGAAGCACTGTCTGCTATTTATTTAACGGAAGACTTACATAGTGGACCGGTCGTCTATTCATTCATCAAAGTCACAACCGCACTAGGCGCATTTTTGATGGGGTTTGTTTTGACAAAGATAAAAGTGAATCGGTATGGATTGCTGTTTATAGGTGCTGGGATCGTTGATGGAATCGCCTTCTTTATCACAGGTATGAACGCATGGTTACCACTTGTGTTTATATCAGCTTTTGCTTTAGGAGCAGCCATTAGTGCAGTTAACGTACCCGAACATACGATGATTCAATTGTCAGTAAAGGCAGAGGATCAGCCGCAAGTGTATGCGATTATCAACATGATTTCCTACTTAATGATTCCGTTAGGTGCCCTCATTGGCGGCTATATGGCAACACGGTTTGGGTCTGGGTATGTCATTGCGGCTGGCGGCATCATTGAAGCTGTTTCAGGTATATGCCTGCTTCTGTTTACAAAGATCGGGAAGGTAGAGAGAGCGGATTTGACGATAGAACGAGACAAACCTGGCTTAAATGCAACGTGAGCGTGGCATGATTGAATAAGGATAGGGTACAATGAGGACGAGATTACATAAGAATTTGATTGAAAGGGGAAAAATTATGGCTATAGCAGACGTCACCATCATTCCAATAGGCACTGAAACACCAAGTGTCAGTGCTTATGTAGCAGATGTACAAAGAATGTTAGAGGGCTTTCAACAAGAAGGAAAAATCAAATATCAATTAACACCGATGAATACGTTAATTGAAGGGGAATTATCCGTTTTATTTGAGGTCATTCAGCGCATTCATGAAGCCCCTTTTGAAAAGGGATTGCAGCGAGTAGCGACCAATATTCGCATCGATGACAGACGGGATCAACTCACAACGCTTACAAGCAAATTAGAAAGCGTGAATAAGCACTTAAATCAATAAAAAAAGCCTGCTATATGCAGGCTTTCAGCGTGTAGACAAACCCTCGCACTCTTTGTCAGTCCTGCGTGCCGGTTGCCGGTGCTCACGAATGTCATATTCGCTCCGTTCCTCGTTCTTCCTTGACTTCAAGGGCCTTTCTTTCACGCTGTAGACAAAGGGCTAAAATAAACATCATTTTAGCCCTTTGTAGGCAATCTGAAATCCTGCTATAAGCAGGATTTTTAATGTGCAGTTGGGTAACCGCTATAGATGATGGTCATGACAGTGAACCATCCAAAAACCAAAAATGTAGCGCCAGCAAAAGCGATGGCAAGTACGTTCACTTTTTTTAGTGAGCGATAGATGCCGAGCGCAGCTAAAATCGTGACTAGACCAAAAATAATGACGAGCATCATGTGAAAGTCCCCCTTTGTCATCAATCCCCTTGATTTCCTTTCTTTTCATTTTAACCGTTTTCATAAAGCTTGTCGAGTAGATTCCCGTTGACGATTGTTTGAATTTTTATTGAATAGCCTTCATAATAAAAAAGAATGAATAAAGTAGGTGATGAAAATGAATTGGAGAAGAATGCCATTAGGCTATGTACAAGCGAACGCATATATTTGGAAAAACGAGCAGGGAGAGTGCTTAATTTTTGATCCAGGCGGTGAAGCGCAAAAGCTGATTTCCTATGTAAAAGAAAAACAGCTCACACCGCTTGCTGTCTTATTGACACATGCTCATTTTGATCATATTGGTGCGGCAGATGAGGTGCGCGAAGAGTGGGGAGTGCCGCTGTATGTACATGAAAATGAAAAAGAATGGCTCACGAACGCTGAATTAAACGGTTCAGCTCGTTTGATTGGGAATGGAATTACGGTCAAAGAAGCTGAAAAATTGATTACGTCAGAAGGAACACTCCAAATAGGGGCGTTTACATTAGAAATGTTCCATACACCTGGGCATTCACCTGGCAGTGTGTCTTACTATTCGGCGGAAGAGGGCTTTGTTATTTCTGGTGACACGTTATTTGAAGGCGGCATCGGGAGAACAGATTTAGTAGGCGGCAGTCAGGAAGTGCTGCTACAATCAATCCATCATAAATTATTGTCATTGCCAGAATCAACTCTTATTTTAAGCGGACATGGCAGGGAAACCACTGTGCTGACGGAGCAGGAGCAAAATCCGTTTATTAATGGATTTTCTCTTTAAACACAGGCTTGAAAAAAAGCATCTCTTTTCTTTAAAAGAGATGCTTTTTTTCAATTAATGTCCGGTACCGGGAACCATGATGAAAATCGAATAATATGTAAATCCGGCAAAGAAAATCGTCAAGTACGCTCCGAAAATGTAAATATACATTCTTTCGGATAAATTTAAGTAGGATAAAAATACAAAAAGAACGGTTTGACCGAAGAACAGCAGCGATGCATCTTTCATATGTCCTAAATAGAACATGACAGCAAAAATCCCCGTCCAAAAGCCAAGCACGCGGAACATGCGATTCATTTCTTTCCCTCCCCTTAAAATCCCTTTGATTCATATTATAGCTGATCACCACTTGTTATGTAAACATTTACATTTTTGACATCATGTGAACAATTTATTTTGAATGTAGAAGAAATTTTTTTGAAAAAATGATGAAAAAGTGTTTATACCGAAAAACATGAGGGTACTTACTCCATAAGAGAAAAGGTTAACGACCTAAGGAGGAAGACTAATGAGTGACATTACTTTTTATTCATACCCGAGCTGCACGTCTTGCCGCAAAACAAAACATTGGTTAAAGGCGAATCATATTGATTTTAAAGAGCGTCACCTTTTCAGAGAAACGCCAACACTAGATGAATTAAAGAAGATTCTTTCTTTAACAACAGAAGGGATGGATGAAATTTTAGCCACACGAAGTCAAGCTTTTAAAAGCTTAAATTTAAATATTAATGACTTAAAAGTAAACGAGGTCTTGCAGCTTCTTATTGAAAAACCAAAGCTGCTCCGGAGACCAATCATCATTGATGGGAATAAATTAGTGGTCGGCTATAATCCCGGGGAACTCATGAAAATATCAAAGAAGAAAGCGATTCATCAATCGGTTTCCTAATAAAAAACGAAGATCAGCTGAAACATGCTTCAGCCGTCTTCGTTTTTGTGCTGAACTGGGCTAGCTGGGTTCGAACCAACGATCACGGAGTCAAAGTCCATTGCCTTACCACTTGGCTATAGCCCAATATCAAACGTGTAATGTTATTGTTCACTATCTGCGGTCATTTATACATAAAAGTTGTATGTCACGAGTTTTAGTGAAAAAGGAGCGAGAGACGTAAATGAAAAATGAAAAATCAAAGCAATTATACGAATTTATCCTAAAAGAAGCCCCTGTCATGACTGAAGAATGGCTAAAGACAAGAACAGAAGAAGGCTCATTATATTCTAAACATGCTTCAGAGGAAACGGAAAAGAAGCTGAAGGAGCAGAACACAGCGTTTATTCAAACCATTGCAGCAACGCTTGTGACACTGTCAGAAAAAGTAGAAAACCATTTGAAAAAGTGGTCTGTTGATATTGCACGTGATCGAGCAGTGCACGAGGTGCCGTTATATGAAATCATTGGACAATTTAAGATCTTTCGTCACATTTTCTGTTCGAGAATTGAGACATTCACCCAAGAAACAGAGCTTGAAGTGACGCTGCAAGATGTGTGTCAGTGGAATCAGCACTTCCATGCCACATTTGATGACATGATTGAGCGTTTATCAGAAGAATATGACCGCGTGACCCTCAGTCAGCTGAATGCACAAAGAGAGATGATTCAAGAACTAAGTGCCCCAGTTATTCCAGTATCAAAGGAAATTGGGATTTTGCCGCTGATTGGAGAGATCGATACGTACCGGGCCAAAATCATTCTGGAATCCGTACTAGAACAGGCTTCAAGACTGCGTCTAACGCACTTATTTATTGATATATCGGGAGTGCCGGTTGTTGATACGATGGTTGCTTATCAGCTGTTTAAAGTGGTCGATAGTGCGAAGCTCCTAGGAATTGAGACGATTATTTCAGGTATCCGCCCCGAAATTGCTCAAACCGTTGTGAAACTGGGCATTGATTTCTCTAAAGTAAATACTGAGCATAGTCTTGCAAAAGCGTTAGAAAAAAGAGGATTTCGCATCTTTGAAGAGCAGCCGCAAGAAGTCATATCATGACCAAAAAACCTGCACTTGTAAAAGTCAGGTTTTTTTATATGCTCTTTTCTAAAAAATGATTTGATGTATCGTGAGTTGAGGGTTTTCATCATTTATTAGTCGTGAAAATCATAAATTGCTCTTTTGTCATTCAGGTTCCGCCATTCTACAATGTGATCAGAGAAAGGAGTGATCCACTTGTATGGGATTGAATATTTAAGGCAAGAGCTGCTAGAAGAAGCATGCCGCATGAGGGCTTCTGATGTGCATATTGTGCCAAAAGAAAAGGAAGCTTCGGTGTCATTTCGTGTTGATTCAGATTTAATCCAGCAGCGAACGATTGATAAAAAAAGCGGAGAAAGGCTTATTGCACATTTCAAGTTTTTATCTTCTATGGATATCGGGGAAAAAAGGAGACCGCAAAATGGCTCACTAGCTGTGATGCTAAGAAACGGCCAAGTGTTTATTCGGATGTCTACTTTGCCGACAGTGAATGATGAGAGCTTAGTGATTAGAATTTTACCGCAGGATCATGTTCCTAAAATAAAACATCTATCATTATATCCGAAAGCCTCCGCCAGATTATTATCCTTTTTAAACCACTCGCATGGACTCATTTTATTTACTGGGCCAACAAATTCAGGGAAAACAACAACACTATATTCATTAATCCAGTTTGCAAAAAAGAATTTTAACCGAAATATTATTACCCTTGAAGATCCTGTCGAAACAAGGAATGAAGAAGTGTTGCAGGTTCAAGTGAATGAAAAAGCCGGCATCACGTATGCCGCTGGATTACGCGCTATTTTAAGACATGATCCAGATGTGATTGTGTTAGGAGAAATAAGAGATGCTGAAACGGCCAGAACGGCGATTAGAGCAGCACTGACAGGCCATTTAGTATTGAGTACGCTGCATGCAAAAAATGCAAAAGGAGCCCTTTATCGTATGCTTGAATTTGGTGTCACGATGAATGAACTTGAACAAACCATGGTTGCGATTGCAGCCCAGCGATTAATCGAGCTCACCTGTCCTTTTTGCGGAGAAAGATGTCAGCTTTACTGTAAATTAAATCGACCGATCAGACGAACAAATGTATTTGAGCTGCTGTTCGGAAAAGAGCTTGGTGAGTGTATCAAGGAGGCTAAAGGAGAATATGCTCACTCGTCATATGAAACACTGCAAAGATTAATTCGTAAAGGAGTGGCACTCGGCTATTTATCAAAAAACACATACCATCGCTGGGTTTATGAAGAAGCGAGCCTCTAAAGTATGGTCTAAAAAGGATCAAGCTGAATGCCTATCAAAACTGGCTCAATTAATTCAGGCTGGATATACATTGATTGAGGCATTAGTGATGGTGAATATCCAGTTATCAAAACAACAGCGGCAGCAATTAAAACTAGGTATTCAGTGGCTGCACGAAGGCGAGCCTTTTTATGTAGTGCTGGAGAGACTCCATTTTCAGAGGGAAGTCATCGCTATACTATGTTTTTCTGAGAAGCATGGAAGTCTAGCCCGTGCTTTAGAACAAAGCGCCCGTTTTTTAGAGAAAAAAATCAAACAGTTAGACACGTTTAAACGTATGTTACGTTACCCGCTTTTCCTCATTTTCACGGTTTTGGTCGTGCTGGTACTCGTTCAGCAAATGATCATTCCTCAATTTTCTGTTTTGTACTCATCGATGGATACACGCATGTCTTGGCTGATTCAAGGGATGTTTGGACTATTTCAATTCCTTCATGCTTTTCTGCTCATCACTAGTTGTCTGTGTATCTGTCTTATTGGATATTATGCTGTTTTTTTTAGGAAAAAGTCGACCCTTGAGAAATTGAGGGTGATGAGTAAGCTGCCTTTTTTATATAAAGGGATGCAGCTGATGCATACGTACCTTTTTTCTCTTCAGCTCAGCGGACTGCTTCAGGCTGGGTTATCGATGTACGAAGGTTTGCAAGCTTTTAAACAGCAAAGCTACCTGCCTTTTCTTCAAGAAATAGGTGAACAAATGATGGAAGAGTTAAGAAAAGGAGAAAGCATGGCCCATCAAGTAAGCGTGTCTCCTTTTTTCGAAAAACATTTTGCAGCCATCATCAAGCATGGTGAAGCCAGTGGAATGCTTGCGAGAGAAATGTACACGTACAGCCAATTTCTATTAGAGAATGCAGAGCTAAAAATTGAAAAATGGATTTCTTGGCTGCAGCCGGTTATTTATGGGGTAACAGCACTTCTTATACTCATCGTGTATTTATCTATTCTTTTACCAATGTATCAACTAATGGAGCAAGTGTAAGAAGGAGGACAGAGTCATGAATGATAAAGGATTTACCCTGTTAGAAATGTTAATAGTCATGCTTGTAATATCCATTCTTTTACTCATTACCATACCGAATATTACACGTCATCACCAAGCTATTCAGGCAAAGGGCTGTGAAGGGCTTAAATCAATGGTTAGCACACAAGTGATGGCATATGAATTGGAGCATGATGGGAAGACGCCATCTTTAGCTGAATTAGAAAAAGAAGGTTATGTCAAAAAGGGATTAACTTGCCCTAATGGAAAAGCGATTGTCATTCAAAATGGCAACGTGAAGCATGAATAAATTATTTTTACATGAGAAGGGTTTTACCCTGATTGAACAGCTGATGATCTTACTTGTTTTATCAATTGTATTGTCGATCATGGGAGGGAAAATCCCAAATATAATAGAAAACGCTGAAGCCAAAAGACAAGTAAACATCATGAAACAAGATCTTCAATTGGCATCATATACTGCATTTATCAAAAAAACACGTGTGCATGTTGAGATCCATCCGCCGCATGTATCTTATCAGGTAATAGATCAAAAGAGTAACGAAGTCATTGCTTCTTATCAGCATAAAAAGGGCAGCATCAAAACTTCTACATTCTCGCAAGGTATCTATTTTAATGCAAAGGGACATCCAAGTAGCGGTGGATCTCTCATTGTCGAATTTGGCAGTCAATCGTATAAACTGACGATTTATTTAGGAAGCGGGCGAATTCATGTTCAAAAACAATAGAGGATTTAGTACGTTTGAGACGCTGTTTGCCTGTCATCTCTTTCTATTTGCTGCCCTAGTGCTCATGCCAGCCTATGAAAAACTCATGATGGGGAAAAAGGAAGTGAGAGCCAAGCTTGAAGCTTATCAGGTTTTGCATGAACAGATGAATGAAGCATTCATAAATGGGACAACATCTTCCATCAAAAAGAAGAGAGGCGAGATCACATATGTTCTCAATTGGCATAAACAGAAGGGATGTGTTTCATACAAAGTACAAAAAAAAGAGACCATTTGCTTTCGGCATGTGGAGCGATGACAAAGCTTTTACCCTTCTACAAGCTTTGTGGGAATTGCAGCTATTTCTATTTCTTTCTTTTGGGTGCGTGCTGATCTTTTCAGCAGCTGAGAAAGCTCGTCCATTTGAAGACATCAACCGATTTTCCCAAATGGAGTGGAAACAGACTGTCCTGCAATTAGATGAGGAATTAAGTCGTGCAGCTGCTGTCAAATTGGTGAAAGGAGGAAAAGCGTTAGAGTATATTTCCGATCAAGGACGAGTGGTAACAATTGAGCCATACCAAGAGATGCTTCGAAAACGAACGGATCAAGCTGGACATCTTCCTTTATTGCACAAGGTGAAACAATTTCACGTGAGAACGAATCAGCATAGAGCTACCCTTAAAGTCACAGATGGATCTGGTAAAGTGTATGAAGCTGTTTTTTTCACATATAAAGGGGTGGTTCGAAAATCGTGAAAAGAGAGGAAGGGTTTATTTATCCGCATGTACTTGCTGCGATTCTATTTTTTCTCTTAATCCTAGGGGCGATAACAATGGGGTTTCAAAAAGAGCTGAGAAGTGCAGAGCTGACGATTTCTTTTTATAAAAAACAGCAGCTTTTTAGGGTGGGTGTGAGTGAAGCTGCGAGCACAGTAGAACGTATTTGTGCAAAACAGAAAACCCATATTGATACTGAAGAAGGCCGTGTGACACTGAAGCGGATAAAATGCGATCTAAAGAAAAAACTTGTCCTTGTTTTGGTGAAGGTAAAAACAAAAGATGGTTTATCCGATGAGCGTGAACTGATGCTGGATTGGAAGATCGGTGAAATCATGAGATGGGCAAACTCTGATTAGCCAGTGTATAAAATCATGCTCTTTCTGGTAACACTTGAAGGAAGAAGAGGTGAATGTGCTTGAAAACAAATGACTATGTAAAATATATGACGCAGGAAATCATTAAATATATGAATACACCACGTGACGAACGGAAGGAACACAAACAAGAAAAAATGGAAACGAAACCGCCGTTTTCACAGCGTTTATTTGGGGTTCTGCCGTTTGGCTTCTCCTTGATGCTTAAAAAACGCCAGCGACATCGACGAAAGTAAAAAGCCGCCCAGCAGGCGGTTTTTTTATGCCACTTTAGCTGTATTCCTCCACAACAATCACTTTATTCACCTTGTTTGAGTAAGGGTTATAGGAAATGGTGACGAACACCCCAAATTCCTTTGTATGGTCTTTTAACGTAATATGATACTGTTTCACAGATTCCTTCTCACGGTGGCGGTCCCATACTTTTTGTTTAAATAATACTTGCGTTAGCGGGTATCTTTTTTTTGCTTCTTTGACTGCACGCGTTTCCCATTGATCTGCGGCGGCAGTCAAACCTCTCGCATCAACGGGTTTGTCCTCTAGAATCATAGGACTCAGCAGTAAACTGAGCATGATTATGCTTTTTCCATATCTCACTTAACATCACCTCACCTTCTTCATATCCTGACCAAATCCTGCATTTTTATGTAAGTTTTAAGAAGTACAAATGTCACACAAAAAAATATTGAATATGGTGAAAAAATGAGAAAATGGGAGAATTTTCTCGTAATGGTTCTTGTTTAAGAACAAAATGGACTAATTTGACGTTTTGGGTTTTTTAGGTATTTCCTTATACTGTATATAATCGTTCTTTTTAAAGAACAAAAGTTCAAGGAGTTGAAGGAATGAATGAAACAGTCGCTCTTTGTACTCTTTTGTGCCATTTGTTTGATTTTGACGTCTTCCAACATGACACCAACAAATGCCTCTTTTAACGATGTCGAGCACAAAAACTTTGTCATGAAAACATGTGAAAATTTTGAACAGACAGATCAGCATTGTCATCCTAAAAAATGGGATCAAAGTCAATTGGAGCTTATCGATCAAACGATGATCAAAGGAACAGTCTGCGCACCTCAAAAGCTGAGCATGACACTAAAAAATAGTGGACAGCCTATCGCGTACTCTGAATGGAAGTGGGAATTACATAAAGTGGGAAATGATCAGAAACCATTACAAGATGGTCATATTCTTGAAAAGGGCTCCATAAAGTCCCTATTGTCGCAAGAAACAGCGGCTGTCACGACAGATAAAGCAAAAACAAATGGAATCTATGCATTTAAAATCTATTATCCTAAAGGGTTTGGCGCATCTGATCAGGCGTACATTTGGTCTAAACCGATGGTGCTCTCAAAGTGTCAAGAAAAAGCGTCCTAAATGGAGCTGTCTTTTAAAGGTAAAAAATGATAGGCGAAGGGGAGAAGGAGTCATGAAAAAATGGATGAAGATGTCTGGGAGTATTCTTTATGTGATGGTGTTCACGGTGATGATAGCCTGTATTATTGTCGTGTTGTCATCAAGAACAACAGGAGGAGAACCTCAGATTTTCGGTTATCAATTGAAGCAAGTATTATCAGGCTCGATGGAACCAGAATTTTCAGCTGGGTCACTGATTGTCGTAAAACAGGTCGCCTCACCTGAGACGCTCAAAAAAGGAGATATTATTACGTTTCAAACAAAGCAGGATCAGTCCTTTGTGACCCACCGAATTGTTGGGGTGAAGGGAAAGGGTGCATATAAAGCGTTTGAGACGAAGGGTGACAACAATATGTATCAGGACGGCACGCTGGTAAAAGCGGATCAGGTAACTGCGCAGTATATGGGAGTGAACATTCCTTATGCGGGTAAGCTTCTTTCGTATGCAGGGACATCTGCTGGAACTGCTTTACTCCTTATCATACCAGGTGTCATGCTGCTCGTTTATTCAACCATTCATTTTGTGGGCGCAGCGAAACATCGTAGACACACGGCTGATGTACATATGAAAGAGGAACAAGCTTAAATCGTTTGTAACCTAATCAGGTTTCAATAAAACAATAAATTAGGGGGTTTATTATTCATGGTAATGAAGAAATCAATTCGTTTAGGTGTATTATCAGGGGCTTTAGGTCTTGCATTAATTGGCGGGGGAACATGGGCGGCGTTTAATGATATTGAAAAGGCAAACGCGGTCTACTCAACAGGAGAGCTGGATTTATCTGCCAAAGAGAACTCCGGCGCCATCAACCTTGCGAACTTAAAACCTGGTGATCGGATCAAGAAAGAATTTCATTTTGATAATAAGGGATCATTAGCGATAAACCAAGTGCTGATGAGTCTTGATTATAGCCAGTTTACAGATGGATCTTCCGCGAAGAATGGCGGTAAAAATACAGCTGAAGAATTTCTCAGTCAGTTTCAGGTGAGTGTTCTTACGGTTGGAGCCGAAGGTGGAAATGGTTATCCGAAAAACATTATTTTAGACCATGCAAACCTGCTTGACTTGCATCAATTAACGTCGAAACAGGATCAGACCGCATTTGAAAAGCTTCGTCATGCCGTCGATGAGAAGTTTTTACATGAAAGTGGGAAAATTAATGTAGCAACTGTTGACGGAACAGCGGCTCCAGAGTATGACGGCATTCCAAAGAATCCGTTTGATTACGATAAAGTGGAAATGATCATTGAATTTATCAATGACCAGACGAAGGATAAAGCTGGTCACTATATCCAAAATAAATACCAAGGCGATGCGATTCAAATTGATCTTTCCTTCGAAGCGACTCAGTGGAATGGTTTAACGATCAATCCCAAAAAGCATACGGATGAAAAAGGCTACGTGAAAGATAACGAAAAAGCACACAGCGCAGATAAAAAATAAAGCCAGTCTTTAGGCTGATATCAAGGTCTGCATAGCAATTGGAGGAGTATGCGCTAAAACGTGCGCTTTACTCCTCTTCTTGCTTTTTTCTCCAGATTTGATAATCTAAAAATTCACGAAATTGCTTTTTCGAAACCCCTGATGTCATTGCATCTCGAACTAGTTTTTCCCATTCACTATCTAATTGACCATCGTATTCGGTTTCATCTTTTTCGTTTAAAAGTGTATGAACCGAGACGTCCAGAACAGCGGAGACTTTTTCAAGAAATTGAATGGAGGGGTTTGTTTGCAAGTTTCTTTCTATTGAGCTTAAATAAGACTTCGCTACCCCAGCCTTTTCGGCCAGTTCTGATAGTGAGTAGCCTTTTTCATTGCGGTATTTTTTAATACGCTGGCCAATCAATGTCATCACCTTCCTTTCGATATTATAGCACATTCAGAAAGGTTTGATAGAATGACTTCTTACCAGAGGGGGAGACTTAGAGGACTTTTCATTTGTTTTGAGGAAATGACGGACTTCTTCAACTGTTAACCCTGCCTTACGAGCTTCGCGTAATAATTGAATCCATTCACTATCTAATTTGTTCGTTTTCTTTTTCATACAAATACCCTCCTAAAATACTGAATCATGTATTTCAGGCACTTAACGCATGAAATGGAAAGACATAGGTGGTAAGACCTCATAGTTTGCTTGCGTCATGTTTCCGCCCAATACAAACAGACAAACTTAGCTTTAGACTGATCGAAAATTGTATGTCACACAGAAGGGGAGGGGACCATGAGTCAACCTCCTCTTTTTTGCTGTAAGTAAAAAAGTCCGCCATTTTCAATCGTAAGACTGATTTTTGGTTCATATAAAGTTTTGAGTGCTTGTCTTTCTATTTCATATTCTACAGATGTGTCTGAAGTCCCTTCATAAAATTGGTTTAAAAGTTCGGAGTCTTCCTTCCATTTTTGAACGGCTCGTACTGCCCAGTCGTCCGGCTCCTCATGGGCATAACGCTCCATGAGGCTGTAGAGCCGTTTGATCCCGCTTTCTGGCTTAATCATTGTACTCATCGTAAAACAATAATCGGGAATTTGAGATGACAGCTCACGAGCTTCCAGCTTCTCTTGAAATTGTTCAATGACTTCTCCGCGAATGAGATGAAGGCCTAATGATAAAAGCTTATCCTTCTTTCGGTCTGCAAGATAAGAAATTTTTACATTGAGACCAAGCCATGGCTCAAGGGCGATCTGGTTGTTCGTGAGCGGGCTGACTCGTTCATAAAGCCGGATAAAACGGCCCTGTTGTTTGACTGCCTCAAATATTTGAAATAACCGGGGGGAGCCTAAATGGATGAATTCACCACTGGCTGTATCACCCGCTTTTTTTTGATCTGTGATGAATGTCAATTGCCGCGGTTCAGGTACACCGCCAGTTTTTTCAAGCCAGTGCCAATAAAAAGGACGGTTCATAATCAATTTATCCATTTCAATTGTCAGCTGTACGGTCATATGTCCTGCACTTTCTTCTAATATGCTGCATTGATTCGCCTTGAAAAAACGGAGAAGAAAGGTGTGAATGTCATGCTGCTCCATTGATCAACTCTCCTTTATGAGCCCTGCTGTCTTTTTTCTAAAAGTGGTGTTTGTGCTTCAGTTAAATAAGAAGCAAACTGGGTTAATTTCTTTTTCATGTCTCCGTCCGGTTCATGCTGGAAGAGGATTTGCTGCAACTTTGTTTCGATATCTTCAATATCAATCCTAGTTAAAATATCATCTAAATCGCCTATGACGTTTTCAAACAGCTGAATTTTCTCATATAAAAGCTTTAAAATATGCTCTTCAACTGTTCCGTTTGTTGACATATTGTAAATGTGGACATCCCGCTCTTGGCCAAGGCGGTGGATACGTCCAATTCTTTGTTCTAAACGCATCGGGTTCCACGGGAGGTCGTAGTTGATGATTTGGTTACAAAACTGAAGGTTGATCCCTTCGCCCCCAGCTTCTGTAGCAATTAACACTTGCGCCCGTTCTCTAAATAAATCTTTCATCCAATCTTTTTTGCCCCGCTTAAAGCCGCCCCGAAATGGCACAGAGCTGATGCCATTTTGCTGTAGAAACCATTGTAAATAAATTTGTGTGGCGCGGTATTCGGTGAAAATAATGACCTTCTCATTTAACTGCTGAATGAGTTTGACCACTTCAAGCGCCTTTGAGTTTTGCTCCACTTGATTGATTTTCTCCATGATTTGCGTTATAGCAGAAGATCCGAGAATATGCTTTTCTTCTTCCTGCATTTTTTTAATCGTCATATAAACTGCTTCACGGCTTGAACAGCATTCTCGTTCCAAGGTCATAATGGAAAACATATGCTTTGTATAAGACGGATTCTCTTTCAGCTTGCAGATTTCATCATACAATGCTTGTTCTGTCGGAGAGAAATCAATGGAAATCGTTTTGACATGCCGTTTTGTCCACTCGATGCCTGTGTCTTGTCTTCGGTTTCGAATCATCACTTTATTGACGAGCTGTTTTAATCGGTCATGGTCTTCAAGCTGCAAGTCCTTTTTGGCAAAGACATCTTTAAATTGATGTTCATTTCCTAGGTGGCCTGGTTTCAGAAGGGAAACGAGATTAAATATTTCTCCGATCCGGTTTTGAATAGGTGTCGCTGTCAGCAGCAGGCAGAACTTCTTATTCAGGTTTCTCACAAATTCATAGTTTTTCGTTTTATTGTTTTTCAGTTTGTGTGCTTCATCTATAATGACCATATCGTACGCAATCGATAAAATCGTGTCTCGATGCGGCTGTCTTTTGGCTGTATCAATGGAAGAAACCACAACGTCACACTGCTCCCACACATAGCTCTTTTTTTGCTCAACAGCATCAATATAAAATTTCGTCCGCAGCTCCTGTACCCACTGAGATACAAGGGAGGCGGGGACGAGAATGAGAATCTTTTTGGCAAGTCCACGAATCATGTATTCTTTGATAATGAGTCCTGCTTCTACGGTTTTTCCAAGTCCCACTTCATCTGCTAGAATGGCTTTCCCATTCATTTCTTCTACGACTCTTCTGGCTACTTCGAGCTGGTGCTTTAAAGGTGTGAATGCAGGCAGGTGCGCGGGAGCTTGCAGCCCCTCGAATGAATCAATGGCTGTGACTTTTTGAACCTGCGTCGCTAAACGATACATATCCCAGTTCGCCCAGGGGCCGTCTGCTGAAAGCCGCTGTTGAAATTCATTTGCCCATTCCTGATCAAAAATCGTTTGAATATTCAATGTGGTCGCCTGCCTTTCTTTCTAGTGGGATCTGATAAAATTGTTCTGTTTTTAAACGCTTCATTTTTTTAGAGGTCTCTAAAAGACTAGATATATGAATAAAAGCGAACGATATCGAAAGGTTATTTTAAAAATGTTAATGATTTTTCTGTTGCTCTTCATCCATTTCTAATGGTAGGATGTTGATAAGTGATCTAGAAAATAAGTCACCCATTTTGATAGTATGTCCAATAAATGTGAAAAATATGAGCGGATGATGGTATGGGGAGAGACTTGGCGGTTATTTTGCACTGGCAGGCGCCGAAGGAGCAAGCTGAATGATTCAGTGAATCTCTCAGGCAAAAGTACTCTTACCGGACGCAACTCTGGAGAGTGTTTGCTTAAGGTTTTTAGCAAACCACCAAAGGGGAAAACGCACAATGATATTGTGCTGTAAACTTTCAGGTGCAAGGACAGAGACTTCTTTTTGATAAAAGGGAGCGCTCTGTCCTTTTTTGCTGTGATTTTTTTCTGAAAATTCAGCTTGCATTTGCACTGTAAGAAAAAAGGGGGAAACGATTGATGTTGAAACGAACACCGCTTTTTCATGCGTATGAAACGTTTGGCGCAAAAACCATTGACTTCGGGGGCTGGGAATTACCTGTCCAATTTTCTTCCATTAAAGAAGAACATGAAGCTGTTCGAACAAAAGCAGGGCTTTTTGATGTGTCTCACATGGGTGAGGTGGAAATCAAAGGTCAAGATGCCCTTCCTTTTTTACAAAGGTTATTAACCAATGATGTGTCTAAGCTGACAGACGGTAAGGCACTATATACAGCCATGTGTTATGAAGATGGCGGAACGGTAGATGACCTGCTCGTCTACCAAAAAGAAAAGAATCACTATTTGCTTGTCATCAATGCATCAAATATCGATAAAGACGTGGATTGGCTTTTGAAGCACCAAGAGGAGGATGATGTATTGATCAAAAATATTTCTGATCAAACCGCCTTACTAGCGCTTCAAGGACCTCTTGCAGCTGACATCATCAAAGAGGTGGCAGATGAAGAGTTGACATCGCTTAAGCCATTTACGTTTTTATCAAAAGCTGAGGTCGCAAATAAAGAAGTGCTTGTTTCTAGAACAGGCTACACAGGGGAAGACGGCTTTGAAATCTACTGCCAGTCAGAAGATGCGGTCCACATTTGGTCAGCTTTATTAGAAGCAGGTCAGCCAAAAGGACTCATCCCATGCGGACTCGGTGCACGTGACACCTTGAGATTTGAAGCAAGACTTCCGCTTTATGGCCAGGAGCTGACAAAGGATATCTCTCCATTAGAAGGCGGCATTGGTTTTGCTGTCAAAACGGATAAAGAAGCTGATTTTATCGGAAAAGCTGCACTTAAAAAACAAAAAGAAGAGGGACTGAAACGAAAGCTTGTCGGCATTGAAATGATCGATAAAGGGATACCGCGTACAGATTATCCAGTCTTTTCAGGAGAAAAGCAGGTTGGGATTGTGACAACGGGCACTCAATCCCCAACATTAAAGAAAAATGTCGGGCTTGCTTTGATCGAAACCTCAGTGGCGGAGCTTGGGGCAGAGGTGGAAGTACAAGTTCGCAAAAAACGTCTAAAAGCCAAAATCGTCGCAACACCATTTTATAAAAGAGCCAAATAACGAGGGGGAATAGAGGATGAAGCACAGGTATTTGCCGCAAACAGAGCAAGATCAAAAAGAAATGCTGGATGTCATCGGCGTTCAGTCGATTGATGAGCTTTTTTCAGATATCCCAGAGAAAGTTAGATTCAAAGGAGTATACAACATCAAAGAAGCCGCATCTGAAACAGCACTTGTCAGGGAATTATCCCGACTAGCTGCAAAGAATAAGGATACAGTTTCCTATGCATCGTTTCTTGGAGCTGGTGTATATGATCATTACCAGCCTGTCATTGTCGATCATGTGATCTCACGCTCTGAATTTTATACTGCGTATACACCTTATCAGCCGGAGATTTCGCAAGGTGAATTGCAAGCGATCTTTGAATTTCAAACAATGATTGCTGAGCTGACGGGTATGGATCTTGCCAACTCCTCGATGTATGATGGCGGGACGGCACTGGCTGAAGCGGCGATGCTCGCTGCGGGACACACAAAGAAGAAAAAAGTGGTTGTTTCTGAAACGGTTCACCCTGAATCAAGAGCGGTGCTGAAAACATACGCCAAAGGACAAAACATTGAAGTTGTTGAAGTGCCTGCGAAAAAAGGGCAGACAGATCTAGCTGCATTGGAAAAGGCGGTCTGCGATGATACAGCAGCAGTTCTCGTGCAATATCCAAACTTTTTTGGTGTAGTCGAGCCGTTAAAAGACATTGAACCCATTGCACATAAAGGAAAAGGCCTGTTCATTGTCTCTAGCAATCCCCTCGCACTCGGACTATTGACGCCTCCTGGAAAACTCGGGGCAGATATTGTCGTTGGTGATGCGCAGCCGTTCGGCATCCCGGCTGCATTTGGCGGACCTCACTGCGGATATTTCGCCGTGACGAAAAAGTTGATGAGAAAAGTGCCAGGTCGTTTAGTCGGGCAGACAGAAGATGAAAATGGTGTTCGTGGATTTGTCCTGACCCTTCAAGCGCGTGAACAGCACATTCGAAGAGATAAAGCGACGTCAAATATTTGCTCAAACCAAGCATTAAATGCGTTAGCTGCTTCTGTTGCCATGACGGCACTAGGGAAAACAGGCATAAAAGACATCGCCTATCAAAACGTGCAAAAAGCCCATTATGCCAAGACGCAGGCAGAAAAATATGGACTGCAGGCGGATGTAGAAGGAGCTCATTTCAATGAATTTGTGATCAAGTTACAGGAGCCTGTGAAAGAAGCCAATAAACGATTGCTTGAAAAAGGAATCATCGGCGGCTACGACTTAGGGCTAGACTACCCAGAGCTTCAGCAGCACATGCTTGTAGCCGTGACAGAGCTAAGAACAAAAGAAGAAATTGATACGTTTATCAAGGAATTGGGGGATCGCCATGAATAAACAAGATCAGCCGCTTATTTTTGAATTATCTAAAGAAGGAAGAATTGGGTACAGCCTGCCTGATTTAGATGTACCTGAACAGGAGATCCCGTCTTTATTTGATGAGACGTACATCCGTGATGAGGATGCTGAGCTTCCTGAAGTATCTGAGCTTGATATTATGCGTCATTATACAGCATTATCAAGACGCAATCATGGGGTCGATTCCGGATTTTATCCTCTTGGCTCTTGTACGATGAAATATAATCCAAAGATTAATGAAAAGGTTGCACGCTTTGCAGGGTTCTCACAGGTCCATCCGTTACAAGAGGCAGACACTGTGCAAGGTGCATTAGAATTATTATACGATCTAGGTGATCATCTTGAAGAAATTACGGGGATGGACGCTGTGACCTTGCAGCCTGCGGCAGGAGCACATGGCGAATGGACGGGACTCATGATGATCCGTGCGTACCATGAAGCAAGAGGAGATCATCAGCGTACAAAAGTGATTGTGCCTGATTCTGCTCATGGAACGAACCCGGCATCTGCGACAGTCGCTGGATTTGAAACCATTACCGTTGCATCTGATGAAAACGGGCTTGTTGATTTAGAAGATTTACGCCGCGTTGTCAATGAAGAAACAGCTGCTTTAATGCTCACAAACCCAAATACACTCGGCCTCTTTGAAGAAAATATTTTAGAAATGGCTGAAATCGTTCACGGAGCGGGCGGTAAGCTTTATTATGACGGAGCCAACTTGAACGCTGTTTTAAGCAGAGCAAGACCGGGGGATATGGGATTTGATGTTGTCCACTTAAATCTTCATAAAACCTTTACAGGCCCGCACGGAGGCGGAGGCCCTGGCTCAGGTCCTGTTGGCGTCAAAAAGGATTTGATTCCGTATTTGCCAAAGCCGGTGCTTATGAAGAAAGAAGGCCGTTTTTACTTTGATCATGACCGTCCAGAATCAATTGGACGCGTGAAGCCATTTTATGGCAACTTCGGCATTAACGTCAGAGCCTATGCGTACATCCGCTCTATGGGACCAGACGGCTTAAAGGCTGTAACCGATAATGCCGTGTTAAATGCGAACTATATGATGCGCCGTTTAAGTGCTCATTATGATTTGCCGTTTGATCGTCACTGTAAGCATGAATTTGTCCTTTCAGGTAAACGTCAGAAAAAATTAGGTGTGCGGACACTGGATATTGCCAAACGATTACTTGATTTTGGCTACCATCCGCCAACGATCTACTTCCCGCTCAATGTAGAGGAATGTATCATGATTGAACCGACTGAAACAGAATCAAAAGAAACACTTGATGCATTCATCGAAGCAATGATTCAAATTGCGAAAGAAGCAGAAGAGAATCCTGAAGCGGTGCAGGAAGCGCCGCATACAACGGTCGTCAAACGTATGGACGAAACAAAGGCCGCGCGGAACCCAGTTCTCGTTTTTGAAAGAAAATAAAGAAAAAAGACTCAGGGGGAATCATGCTCCCAGAGTCTTTTTTGTTAGTTCTTCGTTTTGATGCGGCCGCCCCATTTTTTAAAGCCGCCTTTTAAATTATAAATCTCACGGCAGCCATTTTTACGTAAAGTTTGGGCTGCTTTTCCGCTTCTAAAATTATTTTGACAATAGAGATAAACAGGCTTGTCAGGACGTATTTCATTTTTGCGCTGCTTTAGTTGGGAAAGGGGGATATTTCTTGCCCCTAAAATATGTCCGCCTTCAAACTCATTTGGCTCTCTCACATCAATGAGCTGGGCTTTGCGGTAACCTTTAATAAATTCTTCTTCCGTCAGCGTTTTCATAATGCGCTGCTGATAAATGTAGCTGCCGATGGAATAAAGAACGAAAAGTCCACAAAGTGAGAGGACGATATAGTTGAATATTGACAATACAACTCGACTCCTTCTTGAGCATCAGCACAGTAGCCTGTCTGATGGTACGTTTTAGACAAATACTATTATAGTAAAGCATAAGAAACTTGTCATCATAAATGGTAAGAATTATTTTCAATTCCGTCCCTATTTGATAGACTGATGAAGAGAGAAAACCGATGGTCACCACCATCATCTAACATTGACTACGTAAAAGAGAAGGGATTTTAT